>OOCY01001721.1_pt1 | contig 9242 bp, 5 predicted proteins | sample 1671291 | NCBI WGS metagenome assembly OOCY01 (sample SAMN06348141, study PRJEB24527) | human gut metagenome | biome: human gut; feature: ankylosing spondylitis patient; material: feces | host: Homo sapiens | place: China | collected 2015-10 | reverse complement strand
CAGATGATGATGTCATCGTAGAGTTCGGCAACAACAAAAACTGCCGTATCCCGATGCGCAAAACAGCGATCACAGAGGTTGAAAAACCGGAAACAGCAGTCGTTGAAGAGAAAACAGAGAAGAAAAAATAAACATGATCTAGGTATGTAAAAAGCGCAGGTATTCAAAAAAAGGATGAGTACCTGCGTTTTTTTTGCCCATTAGAGATTTTATGAAATTTTCCTGTAGAGTAAAAAGCCTTCCGGACCGGATTGCCCCTGCGGCGGGACCGGGGGAAAAGAGGGAAAAATGCCGCGTAATTTTCTTTTAAACAGCAAAAAAGCAAAAAGATTATTGTGTTTCGTTAGGGATAAAGAAATTTCGTGTTGAAATTACGGCGATAATAGCGTATAATTTAGAAATGCTATAGACACAGAGAAAATAGAACGGTTTTTCAGCCGGAAGAAAAGAGGGAGAAAGATATGGAATACCGTATTGGATTAATTCACGGTGACGGAATCGGACCGGAAATTGTAGATGAGGCAAAAAAGGTTCTGGACGCCGTCTGCGAGAAATATGGACATAAGTTTGAATATACCAACCTTCTGCTGGGCGGAGCCTCCATCGATGTGCACGGCGTGCCGCTGACAGATGAAACCATAGAAGAAGCAAAAAAATGTGACGCTGTTCTGATGGGCTCCATCGGAGGAGATGCCAAGACCTCCCCATGGTACAAATTAAGCCCGGATAAGCGCCCGGAGGCCGGACTTTTAAAAATCCGGAAATCGTTAGGCCTGTTTGCAAACCTGCGCCCGGCGTACCTGTATCAGGAATTAAAGGATGCCTGCCCGTTAAAAGAAGAAATTATCGGTGAGGGCTTTGACATGCTGATCATGCGTGAGCTGACCGGCGGCCTGTATTTCGGAGAGCGCAGCACCGTAGAAGAGAACGGCATCAAAAAAGCAACGGATACCCTGACTTACAGCGAGCCTGAAATCCGCCGTATTGCAATCCGTGCCTTCGACATCGCCAGAAAGAGAAAGAAAAAAGTAACAAGTGTAGATAAAGCAAATGTTCTCGACTCCTCCCGTCTGTGGAGAGCTGTTGTGGAGGATGTTGCAAAAGATTATCCGGACGTTATGTTAGAGCATATGCTGGTTGATAACTGTGCAATGCAGATTGTTCACAATCCGTGCCAGTTTGACGTGGTTCTGACGGAAAACATGTTCGGAGATATCCTTTCCGATGAGGCAAGTATGGTGGCAGGTTCCATCGGAATGCTTTCTTCCGCCAGCCTGAATGAGACAAAATTCGGCCTGTACGAGCCAAGTCACGGCTCTGCACCGGATATCGCAGGAAAAAACATTGCAAACCCGATTGCAACAGTTCTGTCCGCGGCCATGATGCTCCGCTACTCTCTGGATCTCGATAAAGAGGCAGAGGCAGTAGAAAATGCTGTACAGACGGATACCGCACCGTAGATATCATGTCCGAGGGATGCAAAAAAGTATCCACCTCCGAAATGGGAGATCTGCTGGTAAAAGCACTGGAGTGAGGCTTGCAGATTGCGGAAATGGTTTTTCAGACACACTCTAGCATAAAACTGTAAGATAAGAAAAGAGGAAAAGATCATGAGAAGTGATGCTGTAAAAAAAGGAATCGCACAGGCACCGCAGCGTTCTCTGATGCGTGCGCTGGGTCTGACCGAAGAAGAGATGAAAAAACCGCTCGTAGGAATCGTAAGCTCCTACAATGAGATTGTACCGGGCCACATGAACCTGGATAAAATTACAGAGGCTGTAAAAATGGGCGTTGCCATGGCAGGCGGAACACCAATCGTATTCCCGGCCATTGCAGTCTGTGACGGTATCGCCATGGGACACATCGGAATGAAATATTCCCTCGTTACCCGTGACCTGATCGCCGATTCCACCGAGTGTATGGCAATGGCACATCAGTTTGATGCCCTGGTATGTATCCCGAACTGTGATAAAAACGTACCTGGTCTTCTGATGGCAGCAGCAAGAGTCAATGTTCCGACCGTATTTGTCAGCGGCGGCCCGATGCTTGCCGGCCACGTAAAAGGCGAGAAGAGAAGTCTTTCGAGCATGTTCGAGGCAGTCGGCTCCTACGCTGCCGGAACCATGACAGAGGAAGACGTCTATGATTTCGAGTGCAATGCGTGCCCGACCTGCGGTTCCTGCTCCGGTATGTACACCGCAAACAGCATGAACTGCCTGACCGAGGTTCTCGGTATGGGCTTAAAAGGCAACGGAACGATTCCGGCCGTATACTCCGAGCGTCTGCGCCTGGCAAAGAGAGCCGGTATGCAGGTTATGGAGCTGTTAAAACAGGATATCCGTCCAAGAGACATCATGACAAAAGAAGCATTCTTAAACGCTCTGACCGTCGATATGGCACTGGGATGTTCCACCAACAGTATGCTGCATCTGCCGGCCATTGCGCATGAGGCAGGCGTAGAGCTGAATCCGGAGATGGCAAACGCCATCAGCGAGAAGACCCCGAACCTCTGTCATCTGGCTCCGGCAGGATACCACTACATCGAGGAGCTGAACGAGGCAGGCGGTGTTTATGCCGTTATGAATGAGCTGAACAAGCTGAATCTGCTGCACACAGAGTGTATGACAGTAACCGGAAAGACCGTAGGAGAGAACATCAAAGGATGTGTCAATAAAAATCCTGAGATCATCCGCCCGGTTGAGAATCCATACAGCAAGACCGGCGGTATCGCCGTTCTGAAAGGAAACCTGGCACCGGATACCGCAGTTGTCAAACGTTCTGCCGTTGTTCCGGAGATGCAGGTTCATGAAGGCCCGGCCAGAGTCTTTGACTGCGAGGAGGATGCCATCGAGGCAATCCGCGGCGGCAAGATCGTGGCAGGCGATGTTGTTGTGATCCGCTATGAGGGACCAAAGGGCGGTCCTGGTATGCGTGAAATGCTGAATCCGACTTCTGCCATTGCAGGTATGGGACTTGGTTCTTCCGTAGCCCTGATCACAGACGGCCGTTTTTCCGGCGCATCCCGCGGTGCGTCCATCGGTCATGTAAGCCCGGAGGCAGCAGAGGGAGGTCCGATTGCACTCGTTGAGGAAGGCGATCTCATCCGTATCAATATTCCGGAGCATAAGCTGGAAGTTGTCGTATCGGACGAAGAGCTGGCACGCAGAAAAGCTGCATGGACTCCGAGAGAACCAAAGGTAACGACAGGCTATCTGAAACGCTACGCAAAGATGGTTTCCAGTGCAAATAAGGGAGCTATTCTGGAGTTCTAATTCAGAAAAACTATGAGAAACACGCTCTGCGAGTTTCTCATAGTTATCGCGGCAGTCGCCAAGGTCTCGTGCAAGCACGGACTTTGGCTCGTTGCCCGCGTAAATCATAAAATCATATCAGCCGTCCGAACGCGCTTTTTCTCGGATGGCTGATTTCATAAACAGATTTCATACACAAAGCGAAAAACATAAGGAAGGAATCATACAGACATGGAATTAACTGGATCACAGATTGTTATCGAGTGCCTGAAGGAGCAGGGTGTGGATACCGTGTTCGGCTATCCGGGCGGAACCATTTTAAATATCTATGATGAACTTTACCGTCATCCGGAAATCCACCATATCCTGACCTCACACGAGCAGGGTGCTGCGCATGCAGCGGACGGATATGCGCGTGCTACCGGAAAAACAGGCGTCTGCATGGCTACAAGCGGCCCGGGCGCAACGAATCTTGTCACCGGAATTGCAACCGCCTACATGGATTCTACACCGATGGTAGCGATTACCTGCAACGTAGGAAAGGCACTGCTTGGAAAAGACAGCTTTCAGGAGATTGACATTGCGGGTGTCGCAATGCCGATCACAAAATACAGTGTGATTGTAAAAGATATCACCGTTCTTGCAGATACGCTGCGCCGTGCGTTTACGATCGCAAAGAGCGGAAGACCGGGCCCGGTTCTGGTCGATATTACAAAAGATGTCACAGCGGCAACGTATGAGTACGAGCCGAAGACTCCGGAGAAAATTGAACCGTTTACTGAGAGAATTACAGAAGAAGGCCTGGATCACGTCGTATCCCTGATTCAGGAGTCGAAACGCCCGTATATTTTCGTGGGCGGCGGCAGTATCATTTCCGGCGCGTCCGAGGAAGTGCGCGAACTGGCACACCGCATCCAGGCACCGGTCTGCGACACCCTGATGGGAAAAGGTGCGTTCCCGGGAACGGATGAGCTGTACACCGGCATGCTCGGTATGCACGGAACGAAAACATCGAACTACGGAGTGACAAAGTGCGATCTGCTGATCGTGCTCGGCGCAAGATTCTCCGATCGTGTCACCGGAAACGCTGCAAAATTTGCCAATAACGCAAAAATCGTTCAGATCGATGTGGATGCGGCAGAAATCAACAAGAATGTTGTTGTCGAGTCGAGCATCATCGGAGACGTCAAAGAGGTCTTAAAACGGCTGAATGCGAAGCTGGAGCCGATGCACCATGATGAGTGGATTGCAAAGATCAGGGAAATGAAAGAAAAATACCCGTTAAAGCATGAAGAGGGGCTTACCGGACCGTATGTGATCGAGGAGATCTATAAGGCAACGGACGGACAGGCAATTATCACAACGGATGTCGGCCAGCACCAGATGTGGGCGGCACAGTATTACCGCTATACGAAGCCGAGAACGCTTCTGACATCAGGCGGTCTTGGAACGATGGGCTTTGGTCTTGGAGCAGCGATGGGTGCAAAAATGGGACGCCCGGACAAGGTTGTCATCAACATCGCAGGAGACGGCTGCTTCCGTATGAACATGAACGAGCTGGCAACCCTTTCCAGACATAACATTCCGGTCATTGAGGTTGTTGTCAATAACCACGTGCTCGGTATGGTGCGCCAGTGGCAGACTCTGTTCTACGGAAAGCGGTATTCCAACACGGTTCTGCAGGATCAGGCAGACTTTGTGAAGGTTGCCGAGGCGCTCGGTGTAAAGGGAATCCGTGTGACAAAAAAAGAGGAGATGGGTCCGGCGATCCGTGCAGCAATCGAGAGCGGAAAGCCGGCGCTGATCGATGTGTGGATTGACTGTGATGAGAAGGTATTCCCGATGGTTCCGGCCGGAGCACCGATCGAGGATGTTTTCGATGCGGAGGATCTGGCAAAAAAGGAGCAAGAAAAGGATTGACAGATTTCTGACAAAGGGGTATCATAGTTTCAACGTGGTAAAGCAATACCGTATTACCATATGAATTGCAGACTTGTAAGAAAAGATGTAAAGGAAATACATAAGATTACAATGGAAACCACCGGTATAGAAACGGTGGTTTCCAAGTAATATAAAGCAGTAAGAGAAACAGGAGGACAAAAAAATGAGCAGAGTCTATAATTTTTCCGCAGGACCGGCGGTTCTGCCAGAGGAAGTGTTGAAAGAAGCCCAGGAGGAAATGCTGGATTACCGCGGATGCGGCATGTCCGTCATGGAGATGAGCCACCGTTCCAAAGTATTCCAGAATATTATCGATGAGGCAGAAGCAGACCTTCGCGATCTGATGGGAATCCCGTCAAATTACAAAGTCCTGTTTCTCCAGGGCGGTGCATCGCTGCAGTTTTCCATGATCCCGATGAACCTGATGAAAAACGGTGTCGCAGATTACATCGTAACAGGCCAGTGGGCAAAGAAAGCATACGCAGAAGCACAGAAATACGGAAAGGCAAACAAAATTGCCTCCTCTGAGGATAAAACATTTTCCTACATCCCGGACTGCAGCGATCTTCCGATCAGCCCGGATGCCGATTATGTTTATATCTGTGAAAACAACACCATTTACGGAACCAAATACAAAAAACTGCCGAATACCAAGGGCAAAACCCTGGTGGCAGACGTCTCCTCCTGTTTCCTCTCCGAACCTGTTAATGTCTCCGATTACGGCATCATCTACGGCGGTGTCCAGAAAAACATCGGACCTGCCGGAATGGTCATCTCCATTGTCCGTGACGATCTGATTACCGACGATGTCCTGCCGGGAACACCGACCATGATGAAATTCAAAACGCATGCAGACGCAGGCTCTCTGTATAACACGCCGAACTGCTACTGCATCTACATGTGCGGCAAAGTGTTCAAATGGCTGAAGAAAATGGGCGGACTGGAAGTCATGAAACAGCGCAACGAAGAAAAAGCAAAACTGCTGTATGATTTCCTGGATCAGAGCAAGCTCTTCAAAGGAACCGTTGTACCGGAAGACCGTTCTCTAATGAACGTTCCGTTTATCACCGGAAATGCAGATCTGGATGCCAAATTCGTCAAAGAGTCCAAGGAAGCCGGACTTGAAAACCTGAAAGGCCATCGTACCGTCGGTGGTATGCGTGCAAGCATCTACAATGCAATGCCAAAAGAAGGCGTTGAGACACTTGTTGCCTTCATGAAAAAGTTCGAGGAGGAAAATCTCTAATGTTTCAGTATCATTGCTTAAATCCGATTGCAGGCGTAGGCCTTGCAAACTTTAATGAAAACTATCAGCAGACCGAGAGCCTGGAGGGAGCCGATGCGGTTCTCGTCAGAAGTGCAGCCATGCACGGCATGGAGTTGCCGAAGAGCCTCCTTGCCGTAGCAAGAGCAGGAGCCGGTGTCAACAACATTCCGCTTGCCGACTGCGCAGAGCAGGGTATCGTTGTATTCAACACACCGGGAGCCAATGCAAATGGCGTCAAAGAGCTGGTGCTTGCCGGCATGCTGCTTGCATCCCGCGATATTGCAGGCGGTATTGAGTGGGTGAAGAGCGACAAAGAAGACGGCGACATTGCAAAGACAGCAGAAAAACAGAAAAAGAAATTTGCCGGCTGTGAGATCAGCGGAAAGAAGCTCGGTATCATCGGACTTGGCGCGATCGGTCAGCTTGTAGCAAATGCAGCAACCCATCTTGGCATGGAAGTATACGGATACGATCCGTACATTTCTGTCGATGCGGCATGGAATCTGTCCCGTGACATTCATCATATCCAGAACGTGGAAGATATCTACCGTACCTGCGATTATATCACCATCCATGTTCCGCTGATGGACAGCACAAAAGGTATGATTAACAAGGCAGCGATCGATGAGATGAAAGACGGCGTCGTTCTTCTGAACTATGCAAGAGACCTTCTCGTTGACGAGGATGCTGTTCTCGCGGCTTTAAAGGCCGGAAAAATGAAGAAATATGTGACCGACTTTGCAAATCCGAAGGTAGTCGGTGCAGAGGGAACGATCGTTACCCCGCACCTTGGAGCCTCCACCAAAGAATCCGAGGACAATTGTGCTGTGATGGCAGTCAAGGAAATCCGTGATTTCCTTGAGAACGGAAACATCAAAAACTCCGTCAACTTCCCGAATTGCAGCATGGGTGTATGCACAGGCGCAGGCCGTGTGACGATCTGCCACAAGAATATCCCTGGTATGCTGGGAGCATTCACCACCGTTATGGGTAATGCAGGTGTCAACATCAGCGATATGACAAACAAAGGTAAAGGCGATTACGCTTACACGATGATGGATCTGGAAAGCGAAGCAACCGAGGAGATGGTAAAGGCCCTCGAAGCAGTTGATGGTGTATTAAAGGTTCGTATCATTCAATAAAGAGAATCAAAGAAAATCCAAAAGTGACAGGAAAAGGCGGTGCCCGAAAACAGGGGCACCGCCTTTTCCTGTCAAGAACGGCAGAAGTTACTGCTGTTTGACTTCCTTTGAGTAAAGAACGGCACAAAAAAGAGAACTGCCCTGGGACAGTTCTCTTTGCCTGTAATGTATGGTTACGAAAAGATTTTCAGATTCGTTTCCAGACGGCTCCGCCGCGTACATCGGCAACTTCAATGCCCTGTGCTTTCAGATCGTCACGGATCTTATCTGCGTCCGCAAAGTTTTTGGCTTTCTTTGCTTCATATCGTTTTAAAATGAGCGCATCAATCTCCGGATCTCCCTCGCCGGTAATCTGATAACCGGATGCAGTGGAAGCGGAAGTTGTCTTTGCGGCCTCTTTTCTCTTTGCTTCTGCATGGGAGAGAAGGGCAAGACCGAGCACCTGATCGAAATTGTCGAGAAGTGCCAGTTTCGTTGCGTCGTTCATGTCTGCCTTTAAGACATCATACAGCGTTGTGATGGCAAGCGAAGTATTGAGGTCAGCGTCGAGTGCTTTCTGGAATTTTTCTTTTAAAGCAGTCATAGAAGCTTCATCGACGGATCCGTTCTCCGGGTTTAAAGCGGCGATACGGGCGATCAGCTTGTCGTAGGCGATTTTTGCGTTGTCCAGGTTCTCCCAGGTAAACACAAGCGCCTTGCGGTAATGGGACTGCAGGCAGAAGAAACGGTAGATAAGCGGATCGTAGCCTTTTTCTTCCAGAAGAGAAACCGTCAGGAACTCACCTTTTGATTTCGACATTTTTCCGGTCGAGGTATTCAGGTGATGTACATGGAACCACTGCGGGCACCATGCATGGCCAAGGTAGCTTTCGGACTGCGCAATCTCGTTGGTGTGGTGCGGGAAGGCATTGTCCACGCCGCCGCAGTGCAGGTCGAGGTATTCTCCGTTGTATTTCATGGAGATACCGGAGCACTCAATGTGCCATCCCGGATAACCGACGCCCCATGGAGAGTCCCATTTGAGCGCTTGGTTCTCGAATTTTGATTTGGTAAACCAGAGAACGAAATCGTTTTTGTTGCGTTTGTTGGTATCTTCCTCTACGCCCTCGCGGACACCAACGGCAAGATCATCCTCATCGTGGTCGTTGAATACATAGTAGTGGTCAAGACGGCTGGTGTCAAAGTAAACATTTCCGCCGGCAAAGTAAGCGTAGCCGGTGTCCATCAGTTTTTCAATGATTTTAATATATTCGTCAATGCATCCGGTCGCCGGCTGTACGACATCCGGGCGCTTGATATTCAGCTTTTTGCAATCCGCAAAGAATGCATCGGTGTAATACTGTGCGATTTCCATGACTGTTTTATGCTCGCGCTTGGCACCTTTGACCATCTTGTCCTCACCGGTGTCCGCATCGGAGCTTAAATGGCCGACGTCGGTAATGTTCATGACACGGTTGACGTTGTAGCCTTCATAGCGGAGTGCCTTTTCAAGAACGTCCTCCATAATATAACTGCGCAGGTTTCCGATGTGCGCAAAATGATAAACGGTAGGTCCGCAGGTGTACATTTCTACACGGCCCGGTGTGTGTGTCTGGAATTCAGCTTTTTTATGGGTTGCAGAATTATAAAGATACATAAAAG
>OOCY01001717.1_pt1 | contig 9251 bp, 9 predicted proteins | sample 1671291 | NCBI WGS metagenome assembly OOCY01 (sample SAMN06348141, study PRJEB24527) | human gut metagenome | biome: human gut; feature: ankylosing spondylitis patient; material: feces | host: Homo sapiens | place: China | collected 2015-10 | reverse complement strand
TCCGAAAGTAAAGGAGACGTGAAAATATGAGTAGTTCAAGACAGATAGATAACCCGAAAGATCCCCGTACAGACGAGAAACCCGAATTTTCAAAAGAGCTGGTGCAGGAAGATCTGAAAGATGAATTCAAAGCAGGCTCCAACTCCGAATGGGCCGCTGATTCCCAGGATGAACTCGAAGACTGGATTGAGGAGCAGGGGATACAGTTGCGGTATTAGATTTCTCCTATTACTATACTTACAATTAGTAATTCTTTCAAATACATAAAAAATCAGAGCAGGAAAATCTGTGGTTTATCAATTATGATATCTCTTCATTTTCCTGCTCATTTTTCATCAATAGTATCTCAAAATGATTATTTATTTTTCTTAAGTTCTTCTAATTCTTTTCTCAGGCGCTCAGCTTCCACAGACATCTTATCTGCACGTTCTTTTTCGCTTGCCAGTTTTCCTTCCAACTCATCAATTCGTATTCTATATTTATCCAACGGTAGTTCCATAGCTCCATCCAACAATGGTTTCATATCCTCGCATCCTCCTATTTCATAATAGTTATCATACAGATACTTGTATAATTGACGTGTCAGTTCCAACAATTGTGTCGCATCTTCTTGCGTTATATTCCCCACTTTTACATTTGCTTCTATACTTTTAAGTATATCATTTTCAAGAAGTCTCTGCAACTTCTCGAAATTTTTCCGGGTTGGATTTTTATGGATTATTTCTTTAAATTTAAGCAATTGGAACGGTATTAATATCCCCATTTTTCTTTGATTAAGCTCAATTACATCATGATTTAGGTAAATATAATTCTCAACCTTGTACTCAAAACTGCCTTGTTTACCAAAATCCAAAATCAACACACTTTCTTCTGGTATACTGGATTCTTTGGTAAGATAAATCACTACTGGTTCAGAAAATTTTAAAATAGTTTTATCATCCATATGTTTGTAATTTTGAAATGTATTAAATGAATTTGTACTATTGATGATTTAAAAATCATACTGTTCGTGAATCCGCAACAAAAAAACAGGAGATAGACGTTAAAATCTATCTCCCATTTTGGTAATCTATTATTTATCACTCACGAAAATGAATTTTACGCTTCCGTCCATTCCGTCTGCGATTCCAGAGAAGTTCTTGTATTCTTTGGATGCATCCAGAAGTTCGTTTGCCTTATCCAGAAGTGAATCAACATCTCCATCAAATACACTTACCAGTTTTTCAATTCCTTCTTCGTTGAACTGGATCATACCACTGTTCAGTTCAGCTGCTCCAGAATCAAGCTGTTCTACACCAGATACCAACGCGCCTGTACTGCTCTGGAGAGTGTTCAGACCTGTTGACAGGGTTCCAGCTCCACTGTTGAGCTGGGATGCGCCACTTGCCAGCTGGATAGCTCCGTTTGCCACTGACTGTGCTCCCGCATTTGCAGTTTTCATATTTGTGCTGAGAGCTGCACTTCCCTCACTCACCTGTCCTGCTCCTGCGCTTAATGTTCCAAGTCCTGAGTTAAGGCTCTGTGTTCCTGCAAGTAATGCTCCAGTTCCTTCTGAAAGCTGTTTGGTTCCTGCCGCAAGCTGAGTTGCCATACTTCCAACGCCAGACTGCAACTGGTTTGCACCTGTTCCAAGAGTTCCAAGGCCTCCCGCTAATGTTTCAGCTCCTGTCTGTACACTTGCGGCTCCATCTGCCACCTGTGTCGCTCCTGCTCCAAGTGTTCTAAGGCTGTCGGATAAGTTTCCGGCTCCTATTGCAAGATTGTTCGCTCCCGTCACAAGATTTCCTGCTCCTGCTGCCGCCTGACTAATTGCCGTCTGCTGTGCCTGTATACCCGCAATAATCTGGTCAATTGTCCCTGCCTGTTCCGGCACTGCCTGTTTCAAAGCCTCAAGCCCTGCGATCATAGCATTGCTGTTTTCTGAATTCGCAATAGTATTCAAGTCTGTCTGTAACCCAGAAGCTCCTGCCTGTAACTGATCCGCCCCGTCTTTCAACGAGCCAGCACCTGCCTGTGCCTGTGCAAGTCCATCTCTTACCTGTCCAGCTCCTGTTGCCACCTGTTTTGAACCTTCCGTAAGACTTACCGCACCATCTTTCGCCTGACTGATTCCATCACTCAACTGTCCCACACCATCATTTAATGAACTTACTCCTGCTCCAACCTGGCTCTGCATCTGTGCAACCCCATCGTTTAATGCCTGCGCTCCACTTTCAAGCTGTCCAACTCCGTCTTTTGCACTCTTTGCTCCTGCTGCTACCTGTGCGGATCCTGCATTCAAACTCTCAGCTCCACTTGCCAACTGGCTTGTTCCACTTGCCAGGCTCTTGCTTCCATCAGCCAGCGTATTCGCTCCACTCACCAGACTACCAGTTCCACCAGCCAATGTATTTCCACCACTTGCCAGCTGATCAATTCCGCTTACCAGTGTTCCTGATGAAGAAAGCAGTGTATCCAGTCCGTCTTTCAGTTCTCCGGAGCCGCTGACAAGTTTGTTCGATGCATCTTGAAGTTCTGTCATAGAATCTTTCAGTTCATCCAGGCTGTCAAATTTATCGGTACCTACTTCATTGAACACTTCGTTTGTTGCAACTGTAACGGCTTCTACTTTTTCGTAATCTGTCACATCTGCTTCTACCGTAAATGAATCCGGGATATCCAGATCATCCACCTTGCTGCTAACTGATGTAAGCTGTTCTTTCAACTGTGGAAGTCCCATTCCGATCACGATATCTCTGTCACCATCTGAGATTACTTTCCCATTGTCAACAGTTACATTTGAGAATTTCTCGCCATCCATCAGAAGCCCGGTTGCCATCAAAAATGGTGTGTATTTCCCGCTGTCAGCACTTGTATTCTGATATTCATAATGAATCTTTAAGTGTCCACTCTTTCCTTCCAGATCATCTGCGCTGACTTTCTTTCCGTCAAGTTCATAAGTAACCTTCATTCCTACAGGAATCTTCTTTGTGGTTGTTCCCTGATAGCAGATATCTTTCTTATCTCCCTGCCATACCAGTTTACCGTTATTTTCAGAAAAGGTTTCATCACCTTTTACATTCTTGATATCTTTCAGATCTGATACATCATCAATGGTTCCAAGACTCGAAATATTTTTCAGCTGATCCGATACCGTAACATCTTTCTGGTTTCCTGCGTCATCTACTTTTACATATACAGTCTCATCTTTTGTAGGTGTTGCGCTGCTGCTTGTTTTTGTTTCGCTTGTTTTCTTTGTCTCTGTGCTTTTATCTTTATTATCTGCCGCCTGTACATTTACAGATGTTCCTGCAATATTTCCAACTACAAGTGATGCCATAAGTGCAAGTGTAACTAATACTCTGTATTCCCTGTTCTTCATGTTTAAAAACCTCCTGTAAGCCTCTACTGACTTTCCTGTCGGTATGCTTTCTTCTTTTTGACTACTGGTCATTTTCTAACTCGCACTTACTATAACTCAAAAATGACCACAAGTCAATATTTTTCTACAAAAAAGTTGACTCTGAGTCATTTTGATTTTATAATAAAGATAATTCAAAGGAAAAGAGGAATGAATCATGGGAAAAGTAGATGAAAACAAGCATCAGAAAATGGATGCTCTCTTTCAAAGCGCATACGATTTATTTCTGAATCAGGGAATTGAGAAAACATCAATCAGCGATATAGCAAAAAAGGCCGGAGTTGCGAAGGGAACATTCTATTTATATTTTGCAGACAAATACGAGATACGCGACCGGCTGATCGCACGGACAGCCAGCCGACTTTTCCAGAGAGCACACAAAGCTCTGGAGACAGCCGACATCCCCGAATTCGAAGATAAGATTATTTTTATTGTAGATTACGTTTTAAATGCCATGCAGAAAAATAAACTGATTCTGAGATTTATCTCTAAGAATCTCAGCTGGGGCATTTTCAGACAGGCTATCACCAATAATATGCAGGATGATGAGGGTGAAATTCTTGCATATTTTAGTAATATCCTTCTGGATCATCCGACAATCAAACTTCGTGCGCCGGAAACTATGCTGTTTCTGATCATAGAACTTGCAAGTTCTACTTCATACAGCACGATTCTGGACAACGATCCGATGTCGTTTGAAGAATTGAAGCCATATCTTAACGAAAGTATCCGCGCGATCATCCGTAACCATATTATCGAAGATACCGCAGAAAATTAAACAGCAAAAGTCCTGTCAGAATCTGAATATCGAATCCGGATTCTCAACAGGACTTTTCTATATCTTCTTTCCCTGCCATCTTTACTTTTGACAGTTTTCTTCAATTTTCAAAACCTTAACGCTTCTCATTTTTCCGCATTTTCAGCTTCAGCATTGCAGTAACCTTTTTCGCATCCAGCTCCGTCACATTATTTTCTCCGAGTACATCTGTCTCAATGCCCTCTTCACTTTTATTGATATCCAGAATTTCTCCCAGATGATCATTTTCTACCACAAACTGGCCAACTGTACCACTGAATTTCAGCCCAGTTACCGGAATTCCTCTGATTTCCATCTGTTCAGCCGTATTTGCGAAATCTACGTCACTGTTTCCCCATCCATCGGACGACAGGATAACTCCGTCTGCCCGCATAGCTTCCGCCCATACTGCCGCACGGGTTCCAACAAGCAATTTATCTGTATTATCATCCGGCGTTCCAACAATTATGATTCCCATCAGATCCAGATCTTCATCCGATGATACCACATCAAGAAGAGGATCCCTGAAATGGTGTAGTGATGTTTCCTTTGTCGATGGTCCAATTCCCATAATCGCACCTCCTACTGCATAGAACGGATAATTCCGTCACGATATTCGTTTGGTGTAACGATCACCGGCATATTTCCCATATCAATGATCGAGCGACCGTTTTCAGTTCCCGAAGGCTCTTTTGCAAATAACGAAGTATCGTACATCGCACCCTGTCCAGCAACCTGTTTTACGATCAAAACACGTTTTTTTCCTGGGCGAACCACATCATGGTACTCATGTCTCTCTGTGCAGAGATCGCCCCTGAACTTCTTCATCTGTTCCCGGAAAATCTGGATAAACTCGTCACAGGCATGGTGAGCTGCAAGTACACCTTCTCTTTCCTGTCCCATTCCAGGTTTCAGAACAACATCAAATGACACAATATAATCATCATCCCCCGGAGTACCCGCACGGTTCAGATACAGCTTTTCTTTCAGATTGCCTTCACTGGACCCAAATTCGTGTGCCTGTTTTCCGTTTTCATCTACACCGGTTAGGATTACATAAACGCCGGTGAGTGTATGCGTAATCCCGTCCCCAATCTTTCCAAGTACTTTGGTCGATATCGGAATGATATCCATCATCGTATTGGTATAACGGTCATGTTCTCCCGGTCTTATAATCTGTACATCTAATTTGGAAAGCTGTGGATATTTCTGTAAAATTTCATCCAGTATTTTCTTCTCGATCGTCATCTTTCCAGATGCTGTCACTTTATTTTCTCCGCCTTCTTCCACCTCAGTAATATGGAAAGCTTTGATCACAAGCCGGCGCAGATCTATTTCTTTCTCCATATAATCATCCTCAATTCTAAATTGAACCCAAATGCGCCCTGGCACATTTGAGGCACGTAGCACCTTTTATCTAACAAGAAATTTTATCAAAATATCCAGCTAAATAAAAAGGACATCTCCGGCAAATCAGAGCTTTCGCCCCAATCCTGCCGGGGATGTCCCCTTTTTACTATTTGATTATACTTTCGCTACATATTCAAACGGCAGCGGAACAACTTTTCCTGGAGTATCCAGCTTCACGAGCTGTTCCAGAGTTGCTTTTACGATGCCTGTCTGCATCTCAACGTTGTGTGGTTCACCAGCGTTAGCTCCCATAGGAACACGCGGAGCAACCGCACGTGGGGTACCGGTCTGACGAACAACCGGCGGAAGCGCAGCAATAATAATTGTAGGAATTCCTGCGGCTTCAATCGCTCTCTGCACCAGAACTGCAGAGCGGTGGCAGGTACCTCAACCAGCGGTGAGGATAACTGCGTCTACGCCTTCCTCTACAAACATCTTTGCAATGGCAGGACCAGTTTCATGTTTGAATTTTTCCTGGTTTCCGCCACCACCCATGAATCCGGCATGTACCGGTGCACATGCTTTGATAAATCCTTCTTTAGCAAGCTCATGGATACGGTCAATCGGGAACATACAGTTGATGTCTTTGTTTACATCACTGTTGTCATATCCACCGTGAGATACCATTAATTCATCTGACGGCATTTTATCTGTTATTTTTCTCCAGGTAAAGTCACCGGCAAGGTTGAATCTCTTCTGATCCTTGTGGTGCACACCTGCTGCTGTGGCGAGGGCAATTGTCATATCCTTCAGTTCTTTTTTCACCGGAGCCCATACTGGCGGCGGAGTTACCGGAACAAAGATTTCTGACTGAAGTCCTTTAACAACGGTCAAACTCATGTCTATTTCCTCCTGATATAATTACACTTCATCATTCTTCTTATGAGACTTCATTTCTTCCTGACGTCTCTGATACGTCTGCAGGTTACTAACATATTTTTCATTGGCGTCCGGTCCAAGCTGTTCGACAAAACTCATATTCCATCCAACTTCCTGTCCTACCACTAATGGATAATCCGTAATCAGCATTCTCATCGGGATTTTCAGATAACCTAATCGTCCCTTCAAATCGATTCCAACACATCCATCATGGATCTCTACGATTACGCCTTCCATATAGATGATCTTATCGCCATATTTCATAGTCATTCACCTTAATCGTATTTTTCTTTTCTCTTCTGGCTCATCGGCAGTGACTGCTCGTTCTTAACCAGTTCAATTGTTCTGTCCATAGTCTTTGAAATCAGTTCGATGTTATTTGCTTTTACATTCGGATTCCATTTTCTTTCTGCCTTCTTCACTTCTTCTCCAGCCATTCCAGCTTTCAGCATAGCAAGTGCACGGATTGCTTCTTCCTGGCAAAGCGTGTTGCAGGCAAGAACTTCGTTCTCGATTCCTGATTCAGATTTGTTGTTATCTACCATGTACTGCATGTATTTGTTTCCAACTACAAGTGCTCCCTGTACTGCGCAGAATGAAAGTCCAACAACCGGAATTCCTCTCATACCGATCTGTTCGATATGGCTTGCGAAATCGATGTGGTTGTTACCAAATCCTTCTGTTGTAACAAATGCGCCATCAACATCAAGAGCTTCTACCATCATACCAACACGTTTTGATACATAGAATTTCTCTGTATTGATCTGTGGGCTACCTACAAAGATAACACCGCAAAGGTCAACTTCTTCATCATGGAGAGTTTCAAGAACCAGTGGTTCTCTCCAGTAATGTCTTGACATTTCTTTTGATGCAGGTCCGATACAGGTAAGTGCATGGATACATCCGTCAAGTACTTCCAGTGGAGATGCCATGATCGGTACGTTTCCAAGGTCAACGTTTGGTCTTGCACCAAGTACTCCGACTGGTTCCACAGGAAGGATCAGATTGTCATGCATAGCACCCTGTCCCATGATTTCTTTTACGATAACGACTTTCTTCTTACCAGGTCTTCTTACCTGATTGAATGTCTCTGTATCTACTACAAGGCTTTCGTCTTCTACTTTCTTCAGAGCTTCACGGATTTCCTGTGTGATCACGTCTGTTGCAGAATGTGCAGCAAGCGGGCCAGGTCTTTCCATGTTGGTTCCTTCTTTGATGATAACTTCTGTCTTGATGAAGATCTCACCTTTATCAGGAGCTCCCGGACGTCCCCACATGATATTTTCATCCAGGTATCCTTCGGAAGAACCGAATTCACCAATCTGAACACCATTGTCGTCTGTTCCGGTAACCATCATGATAACGCCATCAAGTACTCTTGTTGTACCTGTACCGATTTCGTCTTCGCCCTCTTTTGTAGCGATCGGCTGTACGTCCATGATTGTATTAGAATAAGTATGGTACTGATCCGGTGTAATGATATCAATCTTTAACTGATGAACCAGTTCCTGTGAAGCAACTGCTTCTTCTTCAATTCCTTCTCGGATGTAAAGAGTTGTTCCTTCGATCTTTGTCTCTGGTCCTCTCTTAACCTCTGTGATCTTAATGTGTCTTCTTGTTAATGTTCCTACTACTTTTGTTTCTTCAACAGGTGCTTCTGCTGTTGCTGTAGCTGCTACTGCTGCAGGTACTTCTGCTACTGCTTCTCCTGTTGCCCCAAGAGCTCCAACCGGAATTTCAAGATTGATATCTTTTCCTTCTCCGATATGGATCTTGAGTGTTCCTCCAGCTACTGTTGCTGCTGTTGCAACTGGTGCTGCTGGTGCAGCTTCCTCTGCCGGAGCTTCTTCCTCTGCCTCTTCTGCTGGAGTTGTAGGTGCTTTTACACCATCCAGAACATCATTTGTTAACGGGCAAAGAGAATCACAAGTTTTTGTAAGTTTTGCACCCAGTACTTCTTCGATTGTAAGGCATCCGTCCAGGTTTAATAATCCTGAATCTACCAGATCATCAAAAATTGCTGGATCTTCGAGATTAGCCGGCTCAATTGTGATACCAGCTTCTGCTCTACAGCACAGTACTGCAGGATCATGAGCATGTGCTTTTGCTGTTTCAGCTGTGATTGACATATTGTTTCCCTCCTTGTTTTTGTTTCATACATTTTCCTTGCGGAATATTGTAGTTAAAAAATATATATACAGCTGCGTCCAACTTCCAGAAGAACCTCTCAATTACTTCTGTCAGGCAAAAGAATCGGGGGTCTCCTACCTCATTGCACGCAACGGTAATACCGATAATATTATGTTTCATTCAGGTTATAATTAAAAATCAATTTCCTGACTTACTTCTTTAGAAACCTTCAGGCTTCTGTACAGTGGATGTCCAACTGTTCTCATAACATGGTCTGTCTGATGGAATACCTTCAGTCCCATCTTCGGTCCGGATGCCATTACAGTGTTTGAACAGTCTGAGCAGTTACCGATCAGAATGTATTCACATTTGTCTTTCTTGAACTGCATATTGTTCTTAACCTGTCCAGGACAGTTACCAGGTCTTAAGCACTTCAATGGTGCTCCCGGTTTGTTTTCAATTGCCTGTTTACATTTGCACATAGATACTACTTTGGCATTCATCTTAGAAGCGATCTCACGCATACGCTCTTCGCTTCCGCCGCAGGCACATACAAGAATTCCCATTGTTGCTCCGTGGAGATCCGGGAACTCGATTGTAACGAGGATTGCTCCTGTTGTTTTTGTTGTAGGTGCA
>OOCY01001711.1_pt1 | contig 9326 bp, 9 predicted proteins | sample 1671291 | NCBI WGS metagenome assembly OOCY01 (sample SAMN06348141, study PRJEB24527) | human gut metagenome | biome: human gut; feature: ankylosing spondylitis patient; material: feces | host: Homo sapiens | place: China | collected 2015-10 | reverse complement strand
TCATGAAACATGAAAAAGAGGAGAGTAAAAAGATGAAAAAGAGATTTTTAGCAATGGCACTTGGATGCGCAATGGCAGTAACAGTTCTGGCAGGCTGCGGTGGTCAGTCAAACGATCAGAAAGATGCAGGAAATACCACTTCTGCAACAGAAGAGGCAGCAGATGGCAAAGTTTATCAGGTAGGAATTGTTCAGTATGTTGACGATGCTTCTTTAAACCAGATCGTAAAAGCTGTAAAAGAAGAGCTGGATGCAAAAGGAAAAGAGCTTGGTGTGACATTTGATTATGCAAATCACACATACAATGGTCAGGCAGATGCAACCGTTATGAACCAGATTGCAAGTGACCTGATCAATGATAACGTAGATGCAATTGTTCCGGTAGCAACACCGGTTGCAATGGTTATGCAGGCAGCAACAGAAGAAACACAGACACCGGTTGTATTTTCTGCAGTATCTGATCCGGTTATCACAGGTCTGGTAGAGAGCATGGATAAACCGGGCAGCAACATCACAGGTACATCTGATATGCTGGATACCGCTGCGATCATGGATCTGATGCTGGCGGCACAGCCGGATATCAAAAAAGTAGGTCTGTTATATGACAAAGGACAGGATTCCTCCACACAGCCGATCGCAGATGCAAAAGCATATCTGGATGCGAAAGGAATCGAGTATGTTGAAAAAACAGGAACAACCAACGATGAGGTATCTCTTGCAGCAGACGCGCTGATCGCAGCAGGATGCGAGGCGGTATTTACACCAACTGACAATACCGTTATGACAGCAGAACTTGCAATTTTTGAAAAATTCCAGGATGCAAAAGTTCCACAGTATTGTGGTGCTGATTCCTTTGCATTAAATGGTGCATTCTGCGGATATGGCGTAAATTACGAAGAACTTGGAAAAGCAACAGCAGACATGGTAGTAGATATTCTGGTAAACGGTGCTGATCCGGCAACAACTCCGGTACAGACTATGAACAATGGTATCGCAACCATCAATACAGACACAGCAGAAAAAATCGGTCTGGATTACAGCATGTTTGCTACCATGTGCGAGCAGGTAAAAGAGACTACAACTGCTCAGGAATTTGAATAAAAGCGGGAGCGGAAACTGATTATGTTATCTTCAATTTTTACAGTATCACTTGCACAGAGTGCAATTGAACTTGGATGTATTTATGCGCTGGTTGCGCTGGCGCTGTTTGTATCATTTTCAATTTTAAATATTGCGGATCTTTCCACAGATGGATGTTTTACTTTAGGATGCGCTGTGTGTGCCATGGTAACCCTGCAGGGTCATCCGTTTCTGGGACTTCTGGCAGCGACCGGTGCCGGTGTAATCTCCGGATTTGTAACGGCATTTCTTCAGACCAGACTGGGCGTTGAGTCCATTCTGGCTGGAATTATCGTAAATACCGGTTTGTATACCATCAATATTGCGGTTATGGGATTTTCATCCACCATCAATCTGTTTGCCAACGATACAATTTTCACACTGGCAAAAGACAAAATTGGTGGAAACTGGTATGAAATTATTGCCATTCTGATCGTAATCCTGATCGTGGCAGTTATCCTGATCTGGTTTCTTGGAACGAGACTGGGACTTTCTATCCGGGCAACCGGTGACAATGCCTTTATGGTAAGAGCTTCCTCCATCAGTCCGGTATTTACCATTACCGTTGGACTGTGTGTGGCAAACGCTATGACCGGACTTTCCGGCGGACTGCTGGCTCAGTATCAGAGATCCTGTGATATTAATATCGGAACCGGTCAGGTTACCATCGCTCTGGCGAGTCTGATCATCGGTGAGACACTGGTTGGAAAAGGACATGTGGCAAAACGAATTTTTGGCGTCATCCTTGGAAGCTGCCTGTACCGTTTCATCGTGGCAATTGCACTTCGATTCAATGTCCCGGCAGAATGCCTGAAACTGGTATCATCCATTATCGTAGCAGTAGCGATTTCTCTGCCGTATCTGAAACAGAAAGCGGCGTTTGCAAAGACCAAACGTGCGGCAATCGCAAAAAGAAAACGGGGAGGTAATCTGTAATGCTCCAATTAATCGATATATCAAAAACCTTTAATCCGGGAACGGTAAATGAGAAAAAAGCATTGTCTCATCTGAATCTGGAATTACAGGATGGTGATTTCGCAACCATCATCGGAAGTAATGGTGCCGGAAAATCAACTATGTTCAATGCAATCTGCGGAACATTTTTTGTGGATGAAGGCGCAGTTATTCTGGATGGCAGAGATATTACATATGAAAAAGAACATAAGAGAAGCAAATACATCGGACATCTGTTTCAGGATCCGATGAAAGGTACGGCTCCGAATATGAGCATTGAGGAAAATCTTGCACTGGCTTATCTGAGGGCATCTGCCTCAAGAGGAAAGTTTTTCAGCAGAATTTCTCAGAAAGAAAAACAGATGTTCCGTGAAAAACTTGCTTTACTTGATATGGGACTGGAAGACCGTATGAAAAATCCGGTGGGACTGCTTTCCGGTGGACAGCGTCAGGCACTGACACTTCTGATGGCAACCGTTGTAACACCAAAAATTTTGCTTTTGGATGAGCATACGGCAGCATTGGACCCGGCGACGGCAGAAAAAGTATTGAATCTGACCAAACGGATCGTGGCAGAAAACAAGATCACCTGCCTGATGATCACACATAACATGCAGTCAGCGCTGGATCTTGGCAATCGAACTTTGATGATGAACTTCGGTGAGATCGTGCTGGATGTCAAAGAAGAGGAAAGAAAAGGTCTGACGGTTGCAGATCTGTTGGAAAAATTCAAGGAGGGTGTTGGCGCTCAGCTTGATAATGACCGAATCCTGTTATCATAAATGATCCGAGTGATCGGGAATTTTGTGATTGAGAAGAAAATGAGAGACATAATACAAAAGTAATATTATACAGGAATAGAAGAAAACATAACAAAAACCGGTGTCTGAGCAAAACAGATGCCGGTTTTTATGTAAGAGGAAGTTAAGATTTTCACTCAGAGTAAAAAGCAATTTGGTGAATTTTACATAAGCAATATAATAGAATGTAAGAATGACATAAAGAATAGGAGCAGAAAAAGAAATCCGGCGTTCTGAAGATCAGAAAACCGGATTTCTTTTTTTACAGATATGATAATTCGCTTAAATGAATTATTTAGCAGCTTCTGGTAAAAGAATTACTAACATCTGAGCTGTTGTTGTTCCGATGTTTGTAACGCTCTTTTTAGAGTGCGGTGCGATATGTACGCTGTCGCCTGCCTCAAGAACAGTCTCAACTCCGTCATCGCCTTTGAATAACATTGTTCCTTCTACAATGTAGTAGATGGACTCCATAGCGTTGTCAGCGAACTCTGTGCCGCCGCCGCTTGGAAGGAAGTGAGAAAGACCGTTGATCAGTCTACCACCATCGATATCCTGCGGATCATGAAGTCTGCATAATTTGCACTCTTTGTGTCCTGGTGCCTCATAAGTATAATAAGCATCTTTTTTAGTAATTTTGTAGCCAGCCATAATATAAAACCTTCCTTTCTACCTGACATTTTTTACAAGACATAGTCTACCACCATGTGAGGGAAAAATCAACAATTTTTATGTAAAAAAATAAAAAAGTGTTAGTAGTAATGCACAAAAAGGAAACTGAATTACCATACAGTAACTTAATAACAATATTGTATGTATTGCATAAAAAAGCGACATGAACTATACTAAACATGATGAATTTGACGAACGGAATTTTAGGTTTATCCGTTTCGCCTTGATCCATCTCAGCTTCTTAATTTAGAAACTGAAATGAGAAAAACCAAAAGGCAAAAAATGAAGGAGGATTTTGGGAAATGGTAAGTTTAAAGAAAGACTTTGTCGACAACATGTTTTCTGTAGAAGGAAAAGTAGCTCTGGTTACAGGTGCAACTGGTGCATTAGGAAAAGTTCTTGCTAAAGCATATGGTTATGCTGGAGCAAAAGTTATGATGACTGGTCGTAACGCAGCTAAATTAGAGGAGCTGGAGACAGAGTTCAAAGCAGAGAATATCGACTGCGCATACATCAAAGCTGATCCTGCAAAAGAGGAAGATGTTGACGCTTTAGTAAAAGGTACAGTTGCTAAATATGGTGAGATCAACATTCTTGCTGTTTGCCACGGATTCAACAAACCACAGAACATCTTAGAGCAGTCCGTAGCTGATTGGCAGTACATCATGGATGCTGACTGCAAATCTGTATACGTTGTTTGTAAATATGTTGCAGAGCAGATGGTTGCTCAGGGCAAAGGCGGTAAAGTAGTAGTTGTTACATCTCAGCGTTCTAAACGTGGTATGGCTGGATACACAGGATACTGTACATCTAAAGGTGGTGCAGACCTTATGGTTTCTTCCATGGCTTGTGACCTTTCCGCTAAATATGGTATCAATGTTAACTCTCTGTGCCCGACAGTATTCCGTAGCGATTTAACAGAGTGGATGTTCGATCCGGAGTCTGCTGTATACCAGAACTTTATGAAACGTGAGCCAATCGGACGTCTGGCTGAGCCGGAAGATTTCGTAGGATATGCTATCTTCCTTTCTTCTGACGCTTCTAACTACATCACAGGCGCTAACTGCGACTGCAGCGGTGGTTACTTAACCTGCTAATTATTGTCTTTGACAATAAACACAGTCATGTAATGTGGCGTACAAAACCATGATTGCAGACTTATTACACAAATTAAGAAGAGCTCCTGCCCGCCACAAGCGGGCGGGCTCTGTAAATGATTAATAAGACGGAGATGCAAAAATAATGAGTGAAATTAAAAATTTCTTAGTATGCGGCGGCGGAATGATGGGAAGCGCAATCGCACAGATCCTTGCAGGACTTGATGATGCAAAGGTTACTGTATATGATGTATTCCCAGTAAACGTAGAAGCAAAAGTTCGCAACAACACGAAACTTCTTGTAGAAAAAGGAATCGTAACAGAGGCAGACGTAGATAACATCGTTTCCAAAATCAGCTTTACACAGGATATGAACGACGAAGGCGTTAAAAACGCACAGATGGTTGTTGAGTGTGTATTAGAGGAGATGGAGATGAAACAGAATCTGTTCGCTCAGTTAGAGGAGTATGTAGCAGATGACTGTATCTTCTGTACAAATACATCCGTTATGAGCCCGACAGAGATTTCTGCAAAATGTAAACACCGTGAGAGACTTTGCGGTACACATTTCTGGAATCCTGCATTCCTGATTCCGTTAGTAGAGGTTGTTAAGACAGATGCTACTACAGATGAGGTTGCCCAGACTGTTATCGACGTTTTAACAGAAGCTGGTAAAAAACCGGTTCTTTGCAAAAAGGATGTTCCGGGATTTATCGCAAACAGAATGCAGCATGCTTTATGGCGTGAGGCTATTTCCATCGTTGAGCGTGGTATCGCAGATGCAAAAACTGTAGATGATGCTTGCAAATACAGCTTTGGTCTGAGACTTCCATACTTACCACCATTAGTAAACTCTGATATGGTAAGCACACAGCTGACATCCAATATCCATAACTATGTATTAAAAGATTTGGAAGACAGACATGATGCTTCTCCATTACTGAAACAGATGCTGGATGAAGGCAAAAACGGTTTCCGTGCAGAGGCAGTAGATGGCGTTCATGAAGGATTCATGAAATATACAGACGAAGAGATCGCAGAGATCAACGGTGGTCTGAATGAGTATCTGATCAAGATGCTTTACAACAAATAAATTTAATTATACAATAACATGGTTCATTCGTATCTTCGGGTAATGTGAAGGTACATGAAATAGACACACTATATTCTATTCAGGAGGATAATAAAAATGGGAAAAGTAGTAGTAGATTTAGCACATCCTTTTAGTGCAGAGATTCCGCGTTGGCCTTACTTTGATAAACCAGAAATCGTAGGCGCACATTCTATGGCTAAAGGTGGCGTTTTAACACAGAGAATTACATGTACAATGCATACAGGTACACACTGTGATGCACCACGTCACGTTATGGAGTATGAGTTCGATGGCAGACGTGCTCGTTACACACATGAGATGCCGGCTGATGCTTACGCTGGACAGGCTATCGTTTTCAAAATCGATATCGAGCCTTGGGGACTGATCACAGACAAACATCTTGATGCATGTATGAAAGAGTACGGTCTTAAAGATGGTGATCTGAAAGGAAAAATCCTTTGCCTGAACTCTGGAATGCATCGTTACTTCGATGATTCTAAAGCTTACTATCATTATGCAGCTGGTACAGGTATCGACGCTGGTAAATGGTTTGTAAAACAGGGCGTTAAATGTGTAGCTATGGACGGACAGGCTCTGGATCATCCGCTTCACACAGCTATGGGTAACAACGGTATGACAAGAATGAACCTTCTTGGCGCTACAGGTAAAACAATCGTTGAAGAGTACAAAGAGCTCTTTGGTGAGGAAGCTTACGCTGAGTTCGATAAATTCGAGTACATCCGTATCCATGGACAGGAAGCATATGATGAGAAATTTGGCGAGTTAGAGAACCTTGGTGTATGGGGAACTTGGGAGCCATGTCATAAAGAGATGCTTGGTCATGGTATTGTTGGTGTTGAGAACCTTGGTGGTGATCTTGATAAGATCGTTCCAGGTAAATGGTTCGACTTCCACTGCTACCCAATCAGATGGTACATGGGCGATGGCTCTATGGCTCATCCGGTTGCTTACGTTGACGAAGAGAACATTGATCCGACAGTTCCGGATAGAAAATACAAATACTGTGGAACAGGTTACGGCGATGCTGAAGAGTATGGTCTTAGCTGCCTTGACTACATCCAGAGACTGTTCAACCGCAACAAATAATTCTGGCTGGAATTACCAAATGATATAAAATAAGCCCATTGCAGCAATGCAGTGGGCTTATTCAGAGCTTATAAAATAGAGATATATTGTCAAATTTTTCAAAAGTTGCTATGTCAATGTCTTGACATTCGACCAGACATGACATAAAATTTAAATGTATGAATTTATACCATATAAATAAGAAATGAGGGAATGAAAAATGGCAAAGAAAACAATTATCACAGCAGCAGTAACTGGCGCATGGCCAAAAAAAGAGAACAACCCGAACGTTCCAATGACTCCACAGGAGATCGCTGATGACGTATACGCATGCTGGAAAGCAGGCGCTGCAATCGCTCATCTTCATATGAGAGATGATGAAGGAAATGGAACAATGGATACAGCTAAATTCGAAGAGACTGTAAACCTGATCCACACAAAATATCCGGATTGCGATATCATCCTGAACCTTACAACATCTGGAGATATCCACGCTGATGACGAGATCCGTGTTGCTCATGTTAAAAAATTAAAACCAGAGATGGCTTCTTATGACTGTGGTTCTATGAACTGGTTAAACAGTGGATTATTCATCAACTCCCCGAAATTCTTAACAGATTGTGGTCTGTTATTCCAGGAGACAAATACAAAACCAGAGATCGAAGCATTTGATCCGGGTATGATCGGAAACGCTGCTTACTATATCAAAAAAGGCGTTCTGAAAACACCTGTACACTTCCAGTTCTGCATGGGATGTGCAAATGGTATCCCGGGAACAATGAAAAACCTGATCTTCATGAAAGAGACAGCTGATGAGTTAGTAGGAAAAGGAAACTACACATGGTCCTGCTTCGGTGTTGGACACAGCGCAATGGAGATGCTGTACGGTGCAGTAGCACTTGGCGGCGGAATCCGTGTAGGTATGGAAGACAACGTAATGTACGCTAAAGGACAGCTTGCAGAGAGCAACGTTCAGTTCGTAGAGAGAGCTGCTCGTGTAATCAGAGAGTATGGTAACGAAGTTGCTACACCGGCTGAGGCACGTGAGATGCTTGGTTTAACAGCTAAATAATAGGAGGCTTCTTTATGACCTGGGGAGCTTTATACATGTATTATCATTGTCCAAAATGCGGAATGAAATTCGAATACGCACTGGATGTCATGACTGAGTTTGGTGATGAGTTCGGTTTCTGTCCGGAATGCCATGTGATGGGTGTCTATGAAAAAGAAGGTGCCCGTCAGAAGGATGACAATGATTACTTTGAAGTAGAGTAATAGAAAAGACACGATCAGAATCAGAAATGGTTTTGACCGTGTCTTTTTTTCTATATATAAATGAATGGCTAGTCATTGACAGGAGAATTTAAGAAACTATATTACAAAGATTTTATGTGGAAAGTTTTTCTTTTTATACGATAAAGTGTTTGCATTGCTTCTGGATGTGTGGCATAATATTCTATGTATTTGACATTGTGCAAAATGTGAAATGTGTAGGAAGGCTATAAGTAAAACAGGAGTAAAAAGAAAAGAATGGCAGTAATTAAGAGAGTATCCCTTGTGGATCAGGTATATGACAAATTGCGGGAGCGCATTGTACAGTTAAAGATTCCTTTTGGAAGTAAATTAAATGTAAGCAAACTTCAGGAGGAATATGGTGTAAGTTCCACACCGGTGCGTGAAGCGCTGAACCGTTTATTAAATGAAGGGCTGATTGAATTCGAAAACAACGTAGGTGCACACGTTATAGATATCACAGAGAAAGATGTCCGGGAGATTCAGGAGATTTCTTTTTCTTATCAGATGGTAGCCGCACGTAATGCACTTCGTAACGGCGATGCACAGCAGATGGCAGAGGAGATCGAAAAATACATTGAAGAATACCGTTCTTCCAATGGCGTCATTGAAAGCTGCAGATGTATCCGAAATATTATGGATGTATTTTATAAAAATTCCAACAATGATATGTTGATGACAAAAGTAACTTCTATGACAGGTATGGACGAGATTCTGCATGCATTATTTGCAATGCCGCGTGAAAAAGGTGGCAGTGGCGGACAGTACCATTCCGGTATCACATATTTTGAGCAGATTCATGATGCGGTTGCAAACAAAGATTTTGCAAAAATCTGTGATGGATTGGAAGCACATCAGTTGTGGTCACGGGGGTACATTCTTAAAAACCTTGAGACTGTGAAAAATAGATTCTAATATAGAGTATGAGAGCGGGATTCTTAATTTGTCCCAGCAGCTAACAATCGCTGCTAGGAAAAATTAAGATTCCCGCTATTTCAGTTGTTGTCCTGAATTTACATGGCAAAAATATAATTCATGACGAATATCTTTTTCTAATAGAAATTTTATTACATTTTTTGATAAACAGCGAAGAATGTATAAACTAAAAAATATAGGAATATTACCGTGATTTTTTATCACCGTGTAGATTAAGAGAAGTCCCTGATTTTTCTCAAGGAGCGATTGTTAGCGACTGAGACAAATCAGGGACTTC
>OOCY01001696.1_pt1 | contig 9401 bp, 16 predicted proteins | sample 1671291 | NCBI WGS metagenome assembly OOCY01 (sample SAMN06348141, study PRJEB24527) | human gut metagenome | biome: human gut; feature: ankylosing spondylitis patient; material: feces | host: Homo sapiens | place: China | collected 2015-10 | reverse complement strand
GTAATCTCATTCTTGTTTCCGTTATTCTCAATCTCAATCGTTACTTTTACCATCTTGATTTTCTCCTTTTTCTCCTTTAAAATAGAGGTGTAAACTTTTTACATGTGATCCCCTCGGAGTTGCCGCTCCGTTATGGGGATCTTTTTAAATTAAAATCCCGAATCTTACAACCATACAGCCGAGGACATACACCATTCCCAGACTTGCCAGGCCGCCGATCACGCTGCCAAACACACACATCATTTTTTCCATCGCGTTGTACAGTGTGTTCTGCCGTTCGATCCGGATGTGGATCTCCTTGAGGATTGCTCCCTCTTTGTGCAATTCGGACATATGTACTCCCCGTGGATCACTGCAAACCGGGATATATTCCAGATCCGGTTGCACCGCTGGCAGAGTGCCTGCCGTCCTTTTATTGATCTCATGCATCTGTTTCACCTTCTCTCACAGCAGGATAAATTCCTTGATTTCTTTTGACGTAAGTTCCCGGCCCAGGAGCACGGATGCTGCCTGAATCGGAGTAAATTTCAATACAGTTGCAATCTTCTGCATCTCATCCAGAGAATACGTCTCCGGCCGGTGATACTTATTCTGAATCGTCTTTTTCGTTACCCCGACCTTGACAGCCAGAGCGGCATCATCTATTGCCAACCGCTCCTTATTCCCCGCAATACATGCACGAACGATCCTGTTCCGTTCTTCCTGTATATTTGGTTTTAACTTCGGCATACTCTTTCACCCCTTCCGCATCTTTGTATGCTTGCTCTCACATCCCCATTGCGTTATACTCTCCATACAGGCGTTGCACCGCCGAGTACATATAATTGGAGATTTTCATGCCTACTGATATAACACCATTCTTAAGACCCGCCATTCCCAAAACAGATTCTGACTTAGAAAAAGATCTTGAAATTTCAAAAGACCTAGTGGATAAAATGGTTCCTTCATACCTCAAGGACTTATATAGAGATCCTTTTAATCAATCTCTAACTTTATCCGATGAGGAACTGGACGACATCCGTGAAGCTTGCTTAAGCGACTCAACCAGAATCATCAACTACCTCGACTCTGTTTTAAAAGAAAAACAGGATCTTATGGATCGGCAGGTAAAATCTTTGGAACATATCGCCGAACAGGCTTATGAACACGCTTCAGCTTCTCATGAACTGTCTGAGGCTGCCCGCAAACATTCTGAAGCCGCCGACAAGCAAATACATATTTTAGAAAAACAACTTCAGTTACAAAAAGAGCAACTTGATTTTGCAAAATCAGAAGCCGAATCAGCGAAGAGAGATGCTCTGTTTGCCAAAGCAACATCTATCATTGCTCTCATAATTAGCGTTCTCATGCCGTTAATAAGCGGATGATCAATGTAATGGCACAGATAACTATAGCCGCCACCGAAAGTACGCTCGCCTGGCGGCTGTAATCCCTGGCTTTGCGAATATCCTCTATAATTTTCCGAACATCATCATGTTCCATCCCTCTCACCCCCTCTCGTCTTTGTATTCTTGCTTCCACATCCCCGCAGTGCTATACTTTCTTTACAGGCTCCCGCCAGAGCCGAGTACAGAAGAAAGGAGATTGACCATGCTTGAATTTGATGAAGAGACTCATCAGGCACTTATGGATGCTTGCCTCGATGACTCCACAAAGATTATTCGATATATGGAGGAAAAGGAAAAACAATCCCGTCCATATAATCTAACTATGCTTATCCTGGCTCTTATCAGTGCAATCGGCGGAACAATTGCCGCAATCACAAGCGTTATAACCTACTTCAGTCAACTTTCTTAATTCTCTTACTTCACGCAGAACTTGGCAGATCAGCAATGCGACAAAATTGTGATGCCGATCTGCTGCCTTCTCGATTTCTTCCAAGCCTTTATCTGTAATGTTCATCTCTCTCACCCCTTTCGCATCTTTATATTCTTGCTTCTATATCTCCATTGCGTTATACTTCTCTTACAGGCGTTGCACCGCCGAGTACAGAAGAAAGGAATAAACTATGAATACCTTTGAAATTGTTTTTACAGTTGTTAATGCGATTCTGACCTTTATCAGCGTATGCTGTGCTATTCACTCAAGCCGCCAAACAAAGTTTCAAACAGATATCATGCGACAGCAACTTGAAGAATCACAAAAACCAGATTTTCCTTTAACCAGCAGATTAGAAGGAATCTCAAGAGCCATCTACAAAGTAGAAAACGCCATCAGTGAACTATCTGATAAATAACCATTGCCGCCGTGCATATCAAAGAACCGATGACTGCTGCCAGTTGTATCCTGATTGCAATTCTCTGCTTTCTGCGAGATTCCTCCAGCAGTCTATCTAATTCTTCCATGCTCAGCCCTTCCAAGCTCTTTCTTCTTGCCAAGTTTTATCACGCCCCCTTCTCGTCTTCTGTTGCAAACAGATAATCCAAAGAGCATTCCGGAAATTCTTTTTTGATCTGAATCATTTCGCTTCTTTTGAATTCTGTCGCACCGGACATTTTGTTTTTCAAGCTTTCGTAATTGATGCCTGTAACTTCTGATAATGCTTTGATGGAGATTTTCTTTCTTGCCATCTCCGCATTCAAGTTATTAAACAATGTTCTCGCCTCCTTCGTTACCCTGTGTCGTAATTACATTATAACTATATTACCCCGTATCGTATTTGTCAACCCTAAAAAGTAATTATTTTACTTTGTGGGGTAATTTTTTATTTACAAAGTATCATTTTCGTAGTATTATGAAGCTACGAGGAGGTACTCATAATATGGGATTGACAGATAAATTAGATATTTTGATGAAAGAACGAAATATAAGCAAAGCAGACTTAGCTAGGGAATCTGGTGTTCCTTATACAACGATTGATGGTTTTTATAAGAAAGGATCAGAAAACGCAAAGCTTTCGACATTAAAGAAACTTTGCAACTATTTTAATTGCACCTTAGATTATTTAGCTGATGATGCGGTTAATGAACAGCCCACCACCATCGCCGCCCACTTCGACGGAGACGAGTATACTGAGGACGAACTGGAAGATATCCGCGCTTATGCGGAATTTGTGAGAAACCGAAGAAACAAGAAATAGGAGCTGATGCTGGTGACTGCAGCTGAAAAACTAGAACAGGAAGCATACGAACAGAATGTACCTGTCGATTATGTGAAGTTTAAAAGTGACCGTCTCCACGGTCTTTATATAGATGGATCGATCGCGATCCGCTCCGGTCTGAGTTCCGTCCAGACTGCGGACACTCTCGCGGAAGAACTGGAACACCATTATACTTCCTATGGAAACATCCTGGATCAGAGTGATTCTGCCTGCCGAAAACAGGAACATCTCGCCCGGCTCCGCGCCTACGACCGCCGGGTCGGACTTTCCGGAATTATCTGCGGATACCGGAATCATTGCCATAACTTGCATGAATTAGCAGAATGTCTGGAAGTGTCAGAAGAATTTCTGAATGAAGCCTTGGAATGCTATCGGGAAAAATACGGCTGCTACACAGAGCTGGATGAATATGTGATCATGTTTGAACCGCATCTGGCGGTGATGGAAAAAATATAAACATAATATAACACAGAAAGGAGACTGTTTATGGAATTATCAGATATTATTAAAAATGCAATTCAAACAACTGGGAAACATCCTTTTCTGTTTGTAGGGTCTGGCATAAGCAAGCGATATTTAGGAACAGAAAAGTGGGATGAACTGCTAAAGATATTTTGTTCTGAATTCAGTGGAAACGATTTTCAGTATAACATATACGAAAACGAAATAGATCTTAAAGATTACTATGGCATGCAACCTGCTATTGCAACTCTTCTGGAAAAAGATTACAACCGTGCTGTTTTAACCAATGAAAAATATGTAGATTTCCGAGCAAAGCACCGGGAAGCTTTATTAAATCAAGTATCTGCTCTGAAAATTGCAATCGCCGAGCATTTATCATCTGCCACTACATCTAATGATAGTTCCGAATTAGAACTATTCAAAAAACTAGCCAAACGGAGTATTTATGGCATTATTACAACAAATTATGATACTTTTTTAGAAACCCTTTTTCCTCATTTTACCACGTATATTGGTCAAGAAGAACTTTTATTCTCGAAAATAGATAACGTCGGCGAAATATATAAAATTCACGGTTCAGTTACTGACCCTCGAAGTTTAATTCTTACATCTAAAGATTATGAACTTTTTGAAAAAAAATCAGCGTATTTAACCGCCAAACTGCTTACCATTTTTTTGGAATACCCAATTATATTCTTGGGTTATTCGCTTAACGATAGAAATATCAGAAACATTTTTTCCACGATATCAGATTGCTTATCTCAACAAAAATTAGATAAATTGAAAAATCAGCTGATTTTTGTTGAATTTTCCGCCGATGAAACTATTTCATGCAATTTGATAATGATAAAAACATAAAAATGCATCGCATTGCAACGTCTGATTTTTCCAAAATTTACGAGTCAGTTCTTGCTATACCGTCAAAATATAATCCGGCTGTTCTTCGCTATCTCAGAAGAGATATTTATGAGTTAGCTAATAGTGCAAAACCAACTGAACGTATCATTGCTACTGGTTTCGAAAACTTAGACGACATAAGCCAAGCAGACAAATTTATTCTTGGTATTGGTGTTGCAAAAAATGGTCATGTTATAAAAGCTGGACAGCTTTATGAAGATATTGTCTTTGACAATCAACATTTTAATCCTGATTTGGTTGTCGAAGAATACCTCCCAGAGCTGTTAAAAAATAATTCAGGTGGATTGCCTATGTATAAGTATTTAAAAAATTATAACGGGCAAACATTTGAGCGCGTGCAAAACAATATTCTTAAATATACAAAAATTGATGATTTTTTGAATGAGCAGTTGCGAAAGCAAAAAGTTACATATCATAAGACATATTCTGCTTTGAGCATTGCCAAAGTTATTGAATTAGAGGGCTTTGACTCCGCTTATCGCAAATTAATCTTTTTAAATGAAGATGAAATAGACTGCACCGAATTGTTAAAGTATTTACAAAAGCTGTTAAAAAATAATGCTCAGAAATTACTGAATAGCAATTCCGAATTGAAACGCCTGATCCGAATGTATGACTTGCTAAAATACAAATAAAAATATCCCTTCCAAATCATCCAATAGTGCGAACACCTAGAATCAGTGGCGGGATATAATTATTCTTTCGTAACCTAACCATACTATCATGTATAGTGCGAACACCACAATCAAGTACACACACATTATAACAGTGTTTTAAGCATTTATCAATGTTTTTTTATGTTTTTCCAAAAAATTGTGATATACTGTTACGGAGAGAACCATATTGATTATGGTTGAAAGGCACTCATCCAGGTATATTACTTGAATGGGTGCCTTTTAATTTTATAAAATGCAAAAACCGCCCGGCGCTACCAACACCGAACGGCTTCGCATAGATCTTCTCTTGCCGGATTGCCCCGGAAAGATATAACTCAGACCTGAAACACCTGAATTATATCATCTCCGTAGCGTCCTGGCAAGGGGCGTTATTTTTATACCATTTTTTAAGGTGTTGCGACGTCACAACATGGAAAGGAGAATTGATCATGGCTACCGCAAAAAAGCTCCCCTCCGGATCCTGGAGGTGTCTGGTATACAGTCACACCGAGCGTGTATTTGACACGAAATCAGGTACATGGAAGGATAAACGAATTTATGAATCATTTACCAGCGATGACCCATCAAGACGCGGGAAAGCGGATGCTGAGCGTCAGGCCGCCGAATTTCAACAGGATCGTGACACCAATGTCAGCCGGAAACGTCAAAAAAACGGAAACATTTTGCTGAAAGATGCAATGAAGAAGTACGTAGAAGCCATCGGTCCATCGCTCTCAGGTACCACCGTCCAGGGATATTCAAAAGAACAATATGACTCCTATGCTTTCCTGATGGAAAAGAAGCTTAAAGACATCACCACAGAGGACTTACAGAAAGCTGTTGATGACGATACGAAGCGCCCCTCAAAACGTTCAACAAAAACGAAAGCACCTATTTCGCCCAAGACTGTTCGAAACACTTACAGCTACATACGAAGTGTTATAAACTATTTTTATCCGAACGATAACTATGATGTAAGGCTGCCTAAGATACCTAAGAAAGTTAAAAATCTTATTCCTGCAAAAACTGTGCTGAAAATCATTAAAGATACAGAAATCGAACTGCCGTGTCTCCTGGCCTGCTGGCTCAGCTACTCTATGTCTGAGATCCGTGGAATCCGTGTTCGAGATATCTCTAACGGGTACATTACCCTGGACCGTGTTATCGTTGACATCGGACAGACTCCAACGGTAAAGGAAAGCGGTAAAGCGGAAGCCCGTCTTCGTAAGCATCACATCCCGAATTATATTCAGGCATTGATCGACAAGAATATCTCTGGGAAGAAACCAGATGATCCTTTGATCACCCTGAGCGGACATGCAATTTACATGCGTTGGGTATCTCTTTTAGAGCAGCATGACCTACCTCACATGACATTCCACGATCTGCGGCACCTTAATGCATCTGTAATGGCAATGCTCCGGATCCCGGATAAATATGCGCAGGAACGCGGCGGATGGTCTTCTGATCGGGTTATGAAAAACGTATACACACATACATTTTCAGAGGAACGGGAAAAGGTCGATGAGACCATAGACAATTATTTTGACTCGCTTCTGGATGGAAGTGCTTCAGAAAAAGAGAAGTCCGCCATTGAGATTATAAATGCACTTCGTGAAGCTGATCCGAACGGCTGGTACAAAGCCCTGCTAAATATGCAACACGAAATGCAACACAAAAACTAAAAAGCCGCGTAAATACGCGGCTTTTGTCGTGGACCTGAGGGGAATCGAACCCCTGTCCGAAAACCAATCCCCTGTTCTTCTACTATCATAGTCTGTTATTTAAAATTCCCTCCCGCGCCCGAAAGCAGACATCCTGACTCGTTTGGTAGCTTCATGATACGCCCGCGTGCGCAAAGCTTTGCACGTGTCGTTTCCTGCTTTAAATGATGCCGGTGACTTAAAATGCAGGTCTTCTAAGGCCGACAGCTGCCTAAATTAGGCTGCGTATGCTAATTCGTCGTTAGCGTTTATATTTAGGTTTGCCATTTAACGCATTGCATGCGGATAGCTTCACCAGCTTCAAAGTCCCCGTCGAAACCAGTACAAGCCCTTACTGGCACTCTCTTCGGAGTTAAGCTGTGGCAGAGTCTGTCTGCAGTCTCTGCCGCACGGCATTGTTTTTTCCGGGCGACCCCGGACCAAAAACTACACCCTTATGTAACCCAAATCCTATCATCATTTCTTCGAATTGTCAAGTGTATCTTTGCAAAGCCCCCTGCAGTTGTCATCATGCACGGATATTTCCCGCCTGCACACTGCAGACAGATCCTGACGGTTCTTTCTATTATAGAGTCGCAGGATCTGTCCTCAGCCGCATCTTTCAGCATTTACAATTCAGAAAATTTTCTGTCCATCAAAATCCACTGCCGTACGCATTTACATGCACTCCATCAGGATCTGATAGATTTCTTCACGATCCAGTTCACGCGGATTTGTCTTTATGATATTGCAGGTATCAAAGAGCTGCACCTTCCTGTACCTTCGCATATGTAGGATTCGGCATGATCCCGGAAAAATCCACGATCTCCTTCCCTGCTTCCGTGAGCAGAGATCTCATTTCGTCGTAAACTCCCGATTTTTTGATCGAACCTCCGCCGTATGCAAGCATCACAGTCTTTCCAAACCTTCCAAGTTCTGCCGCGATCGCCTTTCTTGCCGCACCTTCCCCAAAATATACCTTCATTGGATACGAATAAACAAACTCCTTCATGATAGTTTCCTCCTTCATATTGTCTGATCCTATTACTTTTTTGCAGCCGTATACTCTTATGGATCTTCCGCTCCTGTCCCTGCTGCCGGATGCAAATCTCCCGGCGCACAGAACACGCCCGATTTACGATCCTATGATCCGATTGTTCCTATCGGTTGTTACCATTGATTATAGGATCCGGTTGTAACTACCGGTCAAGGGGTTTTTTGAAATTTTTTTTACATAAACCACTTACATAAACCACCAGAATCCGCAACTGCATGATACAGGTTCTTCAGCCCGGAAAATTCCGTTTACAAAAAATAGCGGTTGATTCTTATAAATGTTTTCTTATATATTAGTGTATCTTATTTATAAATATTAGTACAACTTTTAAATATTTCTGCAAATACCTGTAAAATCATTCCAGTTATTTCTCTTCCAAAACATTTTCACTTTCATATGTAAATATTGTGCAAATTTAATATTGACAGGAACCGTCATTTAATGGTACTTTTACAGTAAATTCGCTCAGCGCTTCCATAATGCGGAAATGCTGGAAACCAAAATATAATGAAGAGGTGTAGACATGCAGGAATTAAAACCGATCAAAGAAGGAAAAGTACGCGAAATTTATGACAATGGCGACAGCCTGATCATGGTTGCCACCGACCGTATCAGCTGTTTTGACGTGATCCTTCACAATGAGGTTACCTCCAAAGGTGCTGTTCTGACCCAGATGTCCAAATTCTGGTTTGACCTGACAAAAGATATTGTTCCGAACCATATGATCTCCGTCGACACAAAGGATATGCCGGAATTCTTCCAGCAGAAAAAGTTTGAGGGAAAGACCATGATGTGCCGCAAATTACATATGCTGCCGATCGAGTGCATCGTCCGTGGTTATATCACAGGAAGCGGCTGGGCAAGCTACAAGAAAGACGGCACTGTCTGCGGGATCCGTCTTCCGGAAGGATTAAAGGAATCCGACAAACTCCCGGAGCCGATCTACACCCCGTCCACAAAAGCTGAGATCGGTGACCACGACGAGAATATCTCCTTCGAGCAGAGCATTGACCATCTCGAGAAATATTTCCCGGGAAAAGGCCGTGAATATGCAGAGCTCCTTCGCGACACAACGATCGCTTTATATAAGAAATGTGCAGAATATGCACTCACCAGAGGCATCATCATTGCCGATACAAAATTCGAGTTCGGTCTCGACGACGAGGGCAATCTCGTGATCGGCGACGAGATGCTCACACCGGACAGCTCCCGCTTCTGGCCGGCAAAAGGCTATGAGCCAGGCCACGGTCAGCCGTCCTTCGACAAACAGTTCGCCCGCGACTGGCTCACTTCCCATCCGGGCAACGACTGGACACTTCCGCAGGAGATCGTCGATAAGACCATCGCGAAATATCTGGAAGCATATGAGATGATCACCGGGAAAAAATTAGAGGCATAACCCCCACAAACCTCCGCCTCTGAGTTTTTCCATTTAGTTCCTCATTTTTACGGCTCTATGTCAATAGTTGGGGTGGGATTTCTTAGAATCCCGCTCCATTCTTGAA
>OOCY01001675.1_pt1 | contig 9569 bp, 6 predicted proteins | sample 1671291 | NCBI WGS metagenome assembly OOCY01 (sample SAMN06348141, study PRJEB24527) | human gut metagenome | biome: human gut; feature: ankylosing spondylitis patient; material: feces | host: Homo sapiens | place: China | collected 2015-10 | reverse complement strand
TAGCGCACTTCGTTCACACCGAAGGGGTCGTAGGTTCGATTCCTACATCGCCCACTGGATTCCGCTTCTCACGGCGGATTCCTTTGCGGACATAGCTTAGTTGGTAAAGCGCAACCTTGCCAAGGTTGAGACCGCGGGTTCGAGTCCCGTTGTCCGCTCCACCAAGCCCCACCTCGTGTGGGGTTTTCTTTTTCTCACACATCTACTCCACTCGCGTTTTTTTTTAAAAAAAAACTGCCGACACGCGGAACTTTGCACAGTCCGGCGTCGGCAGCCTATCTACATGTTTTACGCCTCTTCGCCGTGCCAGGCGTAGTCGAGGTGCATGAATTCGGGGACCTTGTACCATTTGACCGGATAGCCGGCGCCATGCGCGCAGAACACCGAATCCGGCGTGTTCTCCAGGTCGGATTCCGGATCGTAAGCCATGTTCTCGATCACCTCGTCGGCATTGTGGCACGGCTGGTAGCCGGCGAACACGCAGCTTAAATGGCCACGGCCGTGCGTGTACGCGTTCACGTCCATCGCATAGTCACGCATTTCGGATACCGGCGCCGTGCCGTTCAACACCATATATTCGCCGTCGCCGGTAGGCGTGTCGAACGTGCCCGACATGCGCTGGATGTCGGCCATCGCATGTCCGACCATGTCCTGCGGCACTTCCAGACGGAAGCCGTACCAAGGTTCAAGCAGACGGCAATCGCCCTTCTTCTTCGCTTCCATCAGGCCCTGGCGTATCGCGCGGTAGGTGGCTTGGCGGAAATCGCCGCCTTCCGTGTGCTTCAGATGCGCACGGCCCGTCAGCAGCGTGATTCTCATATCGGTGATCGGCGAGCCGGTGAGCACGCCCAGATGCTCGCGTTCCTGGAAATGCTGCATGATGAGGCGCTGCCAGTTGCGGTCGAGCACGTCCTCGCTGCACACGGTGGCGTATGCCATGCCCGAGCCCTGCGGCAGCGGTTCGAGCAGCACATGCGTTTCGGCGTAGTGACGCAACGGCTCGAAATGGCCGATGCCTTCGACCGGCGCGGCGATCGTCTCCTTGTACAGGATACTGCCCGGTCCGAACGTGACGTCCAGGCCGAAACGGTCGTGCATGATCTGCTGGATGATCTCCAGCTGCACCGCACCCATCAATTGCAGGTGCACTTCCTCTAGGCGAGACTGCCAGACGACGTGCAGCAGCGGATCCTCGTCCTCCAGTTCGCGTAGGGCGACGAGACATTTGTGAATGTCGCACTCCCCCGGTTCCAGCGTGTACGTGAGCACCGGCTGGAGGACCGGACTGCCGGCGTCCCGCTCCATGCCGAGGCCTTCGCCGGGGAATGTCTGCGTCAGACCCGTGACGGCGCAGATGGTGCCTGCGGGGACCGTGTCGACGGTGGTGGATTTCGCGCCGGAATAGACGCGCACCTGGTCGGCTTTCTCATGCCATTGGCCGTCTTCGGCAACCACATCCGCGTCGCCGGCGTGCGCGGTGCCGCTTAGCATCATCTTGGCCTTCAGTTCGCCGCCGGTCACCTTGAGCCAGGTCAGACGGTTGCCTTGCGCGTCATGAGACACCTTATATATGCGTGCGCCGAATTCGCCATTGTATTGCGGCTCTTGCGCGAACCGTTCGAAACCTGCGACGAACTGTTCTATACCGTCCATTTTCAGCGCTGATCCGAAATAACAGGGAAACAGCTCACGGCGGGCGATCATGGCGCGAATGGTTTCGTCCGGCACGGTTTCGGTGTCGAGATACGCGTCCATGGCCGTTTCGTTTTGCATGGCGATCTCCTCCATGCGTTCGCCGTCAATCGGCTCGGTGAAGTCGACGCAGCCGTCCGAGAAGCGTTTCTTGAGTTGGGCGAGCAGTTGCGTTTTGTCGGCGCCGGGCGAGTCCATTTTGTTGACGAAGACGAATGTGGGCACCTGATAGCGATTGAGCAGTCGCCACAGCGTTTCGGTATGGCCTTGGATGCCGTCCGCGCCGGAGATGACGAGGATGGCGTAGTCGAGCACGGCGAGCGTACGTTCCGTTTCGGCGGAGAAGTCGACGTGTCCAGGAGTGTCGAGCAGGGTGATGGTGAGGTCGGGCGTGGCGATGACGGCCGGCTCGGTGAAGATGGTGATGCCGCGCTGCCGTTCCATGGCGTCCGTGTCGAGGAAGGCGTCGCCGTGGTCGACGCGGCCGAGTTTGCGTACTTGGCCGGTAGCGTACAGCAGCGCCTCCGACAACGTGGTCTTGCCCGCGTCCACATGCGCCAGAATGCCCGCGACGATTCGTTTCATGGGTTCCTCCCGCTGCCCAAGCGACAGCCGAAGCAGCCGCCTATCGATATACGAAAGCCCTTACGCCTACTGACGTAAGGGCTTGATGGTGACCCCGGGGAGACTCGAACTCCCGACCTTGAGATTAGAAGTCACATGCTCTATCCAGCTGAGCTACAGGGCCAAACTAAACACAGTATAGTCAGTTCGCACACGGTTGCCAACTCGACACGGCAATCACATCGCCTTGAGCACAATGCCGACGATGGCTACGAGCACGCCGACGTATTGGATGCCGGCCACGGGCTTGCGTGGCACGCCAAGCAGGCCGAAACGGTCGACCAGCAATCCTCCGCCGACCTGACCGAGCAATACCAGCATCACCGTCATGCCGGTGCCGATATGCGCGGACAGGTACGCGTTGCACATCACCAGCGTCGCACCCAGCAATCCGCCTACCCACATCCACCACGGATTGCCTTTCTTCAGCGCGTCGCCGAGGCTGTAGGTGCGGTCGACGAATGCGACGACGATCGCAAGCGAGATCAGACCGACCACGAACGAGGCGAGCGATGCCTTCACCGGCGATCCCAACGCGACGCCCAGCTTGCCCAACAACGCCGTCTGCACGGCCGAACACATGCCGAACGCGATGCCTGCGCAACTCCACAGCACGGTCGCGGAACCTGGCACATGTACGGCTTTCCCGTCAGTTTCGGATTTTTCGGAATCGCCGGAATTTTCCGAACCGCCAGCCGGGCGATCGATGGCAGGCCTCAATCGCAGATTCGGTCCGGCGACGGCAAGCAGGAAGCCGACCAGCGTGATCGCCGCGCCTGCGATACGCAGCGGGGAAATCGGCTGCGCGGTAGTGCCGAACCAGCCGAAAGCGTCGATCAGCAGGCCCATGACGATCTGCCCGGTGACTGGCATGATCACGGTTTTGAGACTGCCCAGTTTCGGCAGCAGCAGCACATTGCCGGTCAGGAAAGTGACACCGAACACGCCCGCGAACCACATCCACCATGGGCCGTTCGCCGCGGTGGCGGGAATCAGCGGATACGGGCCAAGCAGCAGCGTCAAAGTCAGCATCGCAATGAGGCCGACGCTGAACGACACCAGCGAGGCGCGCAACGGCGAGCCGATGGAACGGCCGAGCCGCGTGTTCACCGCGGTCTGCACCGGCGTGATCAGTCCGGAGAAAATTCCCAGCAATCCTTGCAGCATGTTCAGCCTTCCTACGTTTCTCGGCACACGCTTCCCGGCACAGATTATCACAGCACCAGACCATCAGCCGACGTAACAATAAACCCTTGAAATCCAATGATTCCAAGGGTTCTCATGCAATCCCAGCAAAAGGTGCGAACCGGCGACCTTGAGATTAGCGGTCAGGGAAACCGGTCGACGGCCAAACGCTACTCGATAATCCAGCTCAAACCGACCAGCACGATAAGGAACAGCACATTCACCGCCGAATAGACGGCCAGATAGCGCCCCTTCTTATCGGGGTACTTACGCGTCACGTTCTTGTATCCGATCAGCGAGGCCATGGATGCGATCAGCGTACCCATGCCACCAAGGTTGGTGCCAATAATCAGTGCACGCCACTGGTCGCAGAAGCCCGACAGCAGCAACGTGGTCGGCACGTTGGAAATGAACTGGCTGGACACCACGGACACTTCCAGCGGATGCGCCCCCACCAAGGAGGCGGCCAGCTCGTAGAATTCCGGCACGCGTTTCATATTGCCGATGAAAATGAAGAACATGCAGAACGTGAGCGGCAATCCCCAGTCGATATTGCGGAACACGCGGCGATCGCAGAACAGGAACGCCACCACCACGATCACGCACATGGCCCATAGCGGAATGAAATCGCTCACAGCCAGCAAACACACGATGAACAGCGCGCAATATACGATCGTGCGCCAACCACCGTAACCTGCGCCGTAGCCGGTCACACGAATCTCATCCGGCTGCGGCTGATCGGAATTCGGAGCGAGCACATTCTGTTCGATGCCGCTGCCGTCGATAGAGGAAAATTCGGAAACAGGTTTCTTACCGAACACCACACAGACGATGACCACCAGCAATACCGCCGCAGCAACGGAATACGGTGCCATAATGCCGATCATTTCAGCGGACGGCATGCCCGTCAACGCTTTCAAATACAGATTGTGCGCATTGCCGATCGGCGTCAACATACTGCCCACGTTCGCACCGACGGTCATCAACGTGCCGACCAGCACCGCATGCTCCTCCATGTGAGCCATGGTGAGCACCGCGATCGCGAATGGAATGAACGTGACCAGCGCCACATCATTGGTAATCAGCATGCCAGAAAAATAGGTGAGCGAAATCAGCGTGATCACCAATCCGCGAGCGGTGCTCACATGATGCAGCAACCGCGAACCGATGATGCGGAACACACCGATGCGCTGGAAACCGCACACCACCAGCATCAGGCAGATCAGCTGCGAAATGGTGCTGGCATGAATATATCCGGCATACTCCTTGTCAGGAGGCACGATAAAGCATGAAATAAGAGCAAGTATGGAAGCAACTACGAGAATGGTCTCGTTTTTCAGGATTTTGACGACCAATCGTCGCATTCATTCCTCCGTGAATCCAGTTTGCAAACCGTTTGCAGACCCGGGCGATTTACTCAAGAAACGCCGTATTCACTTTACCCGAAAAATCGCGTACCACATACCCTTGGCATACTATTTTTCCGACCATTCCAACGTTTTTCAGCCCATGCGCCTTACTGTTCCCTGACTTTGCAAACCGGCAAAACTGTTTTGCAATTGCAAAACACGCCGAAGGATACCGTGCACCAGCCAAGAATTCGTTAAGTATTCTTCCTGCGTTCACCACACGTTCGCCGGCTGTTCATACCGCACTCAGGCATGTGGCAAATTCAGGTGAACGACAAAGACGTTCGGGGGTTGACGCTCCGGCACACCAAATATTCAGGCGACGTTATTGCCGAACACCCTCGTCTGCAGATCCTTGCGCAACGTTTCCAGCTTGGTAATCTGGCCAAGCAGCTCGATTTTCTCGGCACCGTCCGGCAGTTGCGCCATGCGACGCTGGTCCGCGCCGATTTTGCGCATGATACCCGTGTCAAGCAGTCGAATGATGAGTTCAGACGCGTATCTGCGTTCGTCGTCGGTCGGCTTGCGCAATTGCACGTTGCCTTCCTGCGATTGTTGCGACGCACGTTCTGCGTCAGTATCGCTCGGAGGAAGCGGCAATGGCATGACGGCAAGCTCGTTGATGACGGATTCCAACATCGGACCACCCGCTTTGGTGAGATTGTGCATCCACAATCCTTGCGGGGTATCAGCAGACGGCAGTCCCCCGGCCGCCGCGACCGCTTGGAATAACGTGCGGAATACGGGGGTCATGAAGCTCGACAGCGTAAGACTGGCGAACAGTGTCGGATCAACGGCAAGCGGCACTTGAATCAGGGTTGCCATGAACTGCTGTTCGCAAATGAACACGGCATCATCAATGCGATAGTAGGATTGCTCCGCCGCATCACGATGTTCCAACGCCTTCCGCGCGGAAGGATTCGCATACGGATTCGTGCCTTGTTCCATACGCGGTTCCACCGCAGCTCCGGCATTGCCTGCAAAACGACGTTTCGGAGCGTACGCATCTTCGTCCCGCACCCGCAGTTTGCGTCGTGCGTCACGCACTTCACGCTGCATGATATCCAAGTCGACGCCGATCTGGCGCACCGCCTTGCGTGAATACAAATCCAACAGGGAACGGTCACGAATCTGTGCGATCAACGGCGCCACCGCCTTGACTGCGCCCATCTGCCCAGTGGTATAAGTGGTGTCGAAACGCCCGATCGCGGTTTTGATCACGAAATCATACAGTGGTTCGGCATGATCGATCAACGCGCGAACCGCCTCATTACCTCGCTTGATACGCAAATCGCACGGGTCGAGATTGTCGTCGGCCACAGCAACGAACGCCTGCGTCGAAAAAGCGGAATCCAAGCCGAACGCATGAATCGCAGCCTTCTGACCGGCCGCATCGCCATCGAAGGTGAACACGATACGCGAACTCAACGCCTGTCCTTCAACCTTCAACGGACCAACCAGCTGTACCGCACCCAACGAATCGTCGGCGATCAGACGACGCACGATCTTGGCATGCTCGGCACCGAACGCGGTGCCGCATGTCGCGATCGCGGTATCAATGCCGGCCAAATGCATGGCCATCACATCCGTATACCCTTCGACGATCACCGCCTGACGTTTCTTCACAATCGCCGACTTCGCCATATCAATGCCATACAGCACCTGGTTTTTCCGATACAACTGCGTGTCGGGAGTATTAATGTATTTCGCGCTAATCGAATCATCCTCATACAACTTGCGAGCGCCGAAACCAAGCGTGCGTCCGGTTGAATCGCGAATCGGCCATGTTACGCGGCCACGGAAATAGTCATACACCCCATGCTGGCCTTGACGGGCCAAACCTGCGTCCAACATTTCCTGCTGTGTGAAGCCCTTGCCTGCCAAGTACCGCACCAGATTATCCCAGCCTTGCGGAGCATATCCGCAACCGAATCGTTGGCAATCGGCCTGGCTGAAATTACGGCCATCAAGCAGTTTGCGCGCGGCGAGCGCGTCTTTGGTCATCAGCTGCGAGACGAAAAACTCCTGCGCGGCCTCGTTGGCTTCCAACAGGCGGGCACGTTTCGAACCGGTATGCTCCTTCTTGGCGTTCGACTGGTCATAACGCAATTCGATATGGTATCGGTCGGCCAAAAGCTCGACGGCATCACGAAAGTCGACGTTCTCCTGATGCTCCACATAACCGAACACGTCTCCGCCAAGACCGCAGCCGAAGCAATGCCACACACCGAGCGCCGGACGCACGGAAAAGCTTGGCGTTTTCTCGTCATGAAACGGGCACAGCCCCACGTATGTGCCAGTTCCTGAAGGTTTGAGCGTAACCGTTGCGGACACAATGTCGTACAGATCGGCGGTGGCACGAACTTTTTCGATATCTTCCTTCAGAATCATTCCTGGCATAGCTCACCACCTTAACAGCAAGCGCGGCACGTTGACCAACCGCCGAACGTACCGCGCCCACCATATCGACTTTCACGGCGTGCCTCCCATCGCACGCCTGATTCTTTATAGGAGGGTTGCGGGATCGAGTTTGGCGAGATCTTCGACCGACAGCACGTCAGAGGCATGCTCGTACAGGCGCGGGATACGGTTGCACAGGCAGGTGAAGATCTCATAGCTGATGGTTCCTGCGGCACGGCCCCAATCGTCGGCGGTCGGCTCGGCATAATCCTCTCCGCGACCCGGTCCGAACAGCTGCACGGTGTCGCCCTCATGCACGCCAAGCTTTTCCGCGGAACCGTGCAGGTCAAGCATAAACTGATCCATGCACACGCGACCGGACACACGGTAGAGGCGCGGACCCTCCGTGGTCATCACACGCACCGGGCCTCCTGGCTTGACCACATGCTTCGCGCCTTCCATATCAAAACCGGAAGCGGAACGGTGAATGCCGTCCGCATAGCCGACAGGCACGATCGCGGTGGACGTATCGGACGGAGTCAGGTACGTGCGGCCATAGGAAATGCCATGTCCCGCCTCCACATCCTTGACCGTGCCAAGCTGCGCCTGCAATGTCATGGCCGGAGTCAAATCATACGTGCCAGGCGTGCCCATAGCCGGATCAGCCTCATAACCATACAAGCCAATACCCGGGCGGGTAAGCTCAAAATGAATCTCCGGGCGCGAAAGCGTGGCCGCCGTATTGGCAAGATGACGAATCTCCGGCGCAATGCCGGCAACTTCCATACGACGGGTAAAATCCTTGAAATTCTCGATCTGCCTATCAGTGGACGCCACGAATTCAGGCACGTCCGGAGCGTCGGCCACCGCCAAGTGGCTCCACTGGCCGACGATATGCAGCACACCCTCCTTAGCGAGAGGCACCAGCTTGGCGAGCGCCGCGTCAAACGTGGCCGGAGTGAATCCATTACGTCCGAAACCGGAATCGACCTTCACATGCACACGCGCGGTTTTCCCAAGACGACGCGCCGCGGCCGCAACGCCGTCAATGCCCGGCAATGAGCCTACGGAAATATCGATATCATTGTCGATCAGCTCGTCAAAAGGCACCGCCATGCCGTTATATACCCATGTCAGAATGTGGCAGCGGTCCGGCCCGATGCCCGCCTTGCGCAGCAGCAGCGCCTCATGCGACTGCGCCGTACCCAGCCAGGTCGCACCTCCCGCAAGTGCCGCGAGCGCGGCCGGAATAAGACCATGCCCGTACGCGTCGGCTTTGACCACACCCATCACGGCAGTGCCGGAATTCGGACCGCCAACCACGCTCACCAAATGACGCATGTTGTTTCGCAATGCGGCCATATCGACGATGGCCTGCGCCGGGTATTGCTTTTGGGCGGCCTCATAATTGGCCTTGCCTTGTTCGGATGAGAATTTCCATTCACGGGCAGCATTGAAAGTCATGGCTCTATTGTTGCGCTCCCATATGACGGCTTCGAAAAGACGCGCACACATGGTGAGACGATTCACGGGGTTTTCACGGTTTTGTCCGTGCCAGGTTTTTACACTCTCCTTACATAAGGCGCGTACACCTCCCGTATAAGAGGCGTTCAGCCCTTCTTTGATTTCTGGCGTTTGAGGCGTGCCAGAGTCCCGGAAATCCGTCCGGTCCAGCCCATATAAAACCATTTTTAGGGAATTAAGACCATGGATCTTTTTCGCAAAAAGTCAGTGGACCAGCTCGTATCCGAGTCGACTCCGCTGAAACGCACATTGAAAACATTTGACCTTACCATGCTGGGAATCGGCGCCATCATCGGCACCGGCATTTTCGTACTCACCGGCAAGGGCGCCCTCACCGCAGGTCCGGCATTGTGCATCTCCTTCCTTCTGGCCGCGGTCTGCTGCGGTTTCGCGGGATTGTGCTATGCGGAGTTCGCCGCGATGGCACCAGTGTCCGGTTCCGCATATTCGTACGCGTATTTGGCGTTCGGCGAGCTGATCGCGTTTGTGATCGGCTGGGATTTGATTTTGGAATACGCCTTGCAGGCGGCCACCGTGTCCGCCGGATGGTCCGGATATTTCAACAAACTGTTGGAAGGTTTCGGCTTGCATCTGCCAGTTGAACTGACCGCGGCATACGGCACCACGCCAGGCGTGACCACATACTTCAATCTGCCTGGTTTCGTGATCGTGCTCATCATCACTTGGGTGCTGTCCATCGGCATTAACCAGACGAAGAAAACCAACGATATTATG
>OOCY01001655.1_pt1 | contig 9727 bp, 5 predicted proteins | sample 1671291 | NCBI WGS metagenome assembly OOCY01 (sample SAMN06348141, study PRJEB24527) | human gut metagenome | biome: human gut; feature: ankylosing spondylitis patient; material: feces | host: Homo sapiens | place: China | collected 2015-10 | reverse complement strand
AACGCTGCATAAGACCCATCTCCATTTTTAAATTCATAAAGCCATTTTCCTGTATCGTAAGCGATATAACTCCAATGAGTATCATCCACATATTTCGTTACAAAACGAAACCTCGTGTCTTTACTCTCACTTACAAGCTGAACCGTAGCACTTAAATCCTCTCCCGTAAACTTTTGGCTGGATAAGACAAATGCCTCCGGCTTTGCACCGCCAAAGTGCTCGTTTGCATTCCCACTTCCGGCTTTCAGATGTGCCATCATCTTCGGAGCTGCCAATACATCTAACGATGGCATATAACTCAAAAATGTCGTACACACCATGGCAGCAACTAACATAATTGCCGAAAGTTTTTTCATAAACTTTTTCATATTTCTCCTTTCTTTTTCCGTACAAACGCATATTATTTTTTGTTTTGTACCTTTCTCCCGTTTTTTATATTAGCATATTTTTCCAAAAGAAACACTATTTTTTTTGCTTTTTTCTCAAAAATAACTATTCGCAGCAGTTCGATCCTTGCAGCGCACTTCTTACTGCATAGGTCATAATTTTTATGCAATAAAAAATCCAGAATGCAGTATCTGCTTATACCACATTCCAGATTCATCAATCCTGTTTCAGATAATTTGCAAACTTTGTATAGTTCGGCAGCCATGTCAAATTGACTGTTCCAATCGAACCATTTCTCTGTTTTGCAATAATAATCTCTGCTACATTTTTCAATTCTGTATCTTTATTGTAATAGTCATCACGGTAAATAAACATTACCACATCGGCATCCTGCTCGATTGCCCCTGATTCACGTAAATCCGAAAGCATCGGTCTGTGCTCCGGTCTTTGTTCTACCGCACGGCTCAACTGAGACAATGCGATCACCGGCACATTCAGCTCTCTCGCCAGACCTTTTAACGATCTCGAAATATCCGAAATTTCCTGCTGTCTGGACTCACTTCTTCCTCCGACACGCCCTGTCATCAACTGCAAATAGTCGATAATAATCAATTCCAAATTATGTTCCAGCTTGTACTTTCTACATTTTGAACGCAGTTCCGAAATCGAAATACCCGGTGTATCATCGATGATCAGATTGGACTTCCCGATAATTCCCGCACTTTCAATCAGCTTTTCCCAATCCGAATCCTTCAAATTACCTGTACGAAGCGACTGAGAATCTACCTGCGACTCCAAAGAAAACAGACGGTTTACCAACTGCTCTTTTGACATCTCCAAACTAAAAATAGCAGTTTTCTTTAAACGCCACATTCTGCGCAATATTCAACACAAACGCCGTCTTTCCCATGGACGGTCTCGCCGCCACAAGAATCAAATCAGAAGGCTGAAGTCCTGACATCTTATAATCCAGATCCAAAAAACCTGTCGGGATTCCGGTGACACTTCCATTCGTTTTCGATGCCTTCTCAATCTTTTCCAGCGCGCTCAGCACAACATCTTTTATCGGCACATAGTCTCCGGTATTTCTCCGCTGAACAAGTTCAAATACTTTCTTTTCCGTTGTCTCAAGCACCGCCTCCAACGGCTCTTTTCCAAGATAACAGATATTGGCAATCTCTTCATTTAACTTAATCAGTCGACGCAGCATCGCTTTCTCTGATACAATCTCTGCGTAATATTTTACATTCGCAGATGTCTGTACCGCGCTTAACAGATCCCTTGCAAATTCCAGACTGCTGACCTCTGCCGGGACATCCTTTTCCCGCAGACGATTCTGCAATGTGATCAGATCAACCGGTTTTCCTTCATTGAACAATTCCACTATAGTCTCAAACAGAATTCCATAAGCTGACTGATAGAAATCCTCACCGCTGATAATCTCTGACGAGGTCAAGATTGCTTCTTTGTCCATCAGCATAGCTCCGATAACTGCCTGCTCCGCCTCAATGCTGTGTGGGAGAACTCGTTTTATGAGTGCTTCTTCCATTGTCTGCCTCCTACGCTTCCTTCACAACCACTTTTAATTCTGCTGTTACTTTCGTGTGAAGTTTTACAGGTACATTGTGTGTTCCAAGCGTCTTGATCGCTTCTTTTAACTGTATCTTTTTCTTATCAATATCATATCCCATCTGCTCTTTTACAGCTGCTGCAATTTCTTTTGTAGACACCGAGCCAAATGTTCTTCCGCCTTCTCCTACTTTAATTGCAAGCTCCACTTTTCCTGCCTCAATCTTCTTTCCAAGTTCCTGCGCTTCTTCCAGCTGTTCCTGTGCAATCTTTTCATCATTTGCCTTTTTCAGTTTCAGATCATTCAGATTTTTGTTGTTTGCTTCCACTCCCAATTTTTTAGGTAAAATAAAATTCCTTGCATATCCGTCATTCACATTCACAATCTGTCCTTTTTTACCAAGCGCTTTTACATCTTCTAACAAAATTACTTTCATAACTAAATATCTCCTTCTTCTTTCATTGTATAGATCGTCTCTTTCAACGTCTCAATTGCCTCTTCCATATTGGTGTGCTGGAATTGGGCTCCGGCAGTATTCATATGTCCGCCTCCGCCGACACGTTCCATGATAATCTGAACATTCACTTCATCAATCGCACGCGCACTGACATAGATTTTTCCGTTATACTTGGTCAATACAAACGACGCTTTAATTCCATCAATGTTCAGAAGTTCATTCGCCGCCTGTGCACCGATGATCGTTGGACTGTCTATTTCCGCATTCTCATATCTTGCGATTGCATACTCATCACAGAACACCTCTGCACTACTTACAATCTCCGCTTTTGCACGGTAAGATTCCATATTATCACGGAAAATCTTCCGCACATAGGTAATATCCGCTCCGCATCTTCTCAAAAATGCGGCCGCCTCAAATGTTCTCACTCCTGTACGGTTCATAAAATTGTTCGTGTCGATCACAATTCCGGCATACATACTGTTTGCTTCCACATTTGTAATTCTCACATCATCTGTAATATACTGCAATACTTCTGATACCATCTCACACGAAGATGACGCATAAGGTTCAATGTAGGAAAGCACCGTGTTCTCAATCATATTGCTGCTCTGCCTGTGGTGGTCAAACACCACGATTGTCTTTGTCATCTTAAGCAGATCCGGACATTCCGTCATCTCCGGCTTATTCGTATCAACAACAACCGCCACCGTACTGTCATTAATGATCTCATCCACATCCTCCGATCTGATAAACATATCGTCCGGATACAGTGGACTTTCACAAAACGACTGATACAGCGGACGAACGGAAGATGTAATATCATTCAGCACAATGTAAGCCTTCTTTTCCATCGTCAACGCTGCACGGTAAATTCCAACTGCCGCGCCAAATGAATCCACATCTGCAATCTTATGTCCCATGACAATAACCTGGTCTTTCGCCGTGATAAACTCCCGAAGAGCCTCAGCCTTGACTCTGGCTTTAACCCTTGTGTTCTTCGATGTCTGTTCTCTCTTACCACCAAAATAAGTAATTCCACTGTTGCTCTTCACAACCGCCTGATCTCCGCCGCGGGCAAGTGCCAGGTCAATCGCCACACGGGCATAGTTATAACTTTGCGCGTATGTATCTGTTGCAATCCCTATACCGATACTCAGTGTGGCTGGCATTGTATTCCCGATATTAACACTTTTCGCCTCATCAAGCACCGCGAACTTATTCTTCTCCATCTCTTTATAATAGGACTTTTTGATCACGAAAAAGTATTTATCTTTTTCAAGCTTTTTCACAATACCGTCATTGACTGACATATATTGATTGATCTTTCTGTCAATCAACGCAACCAAAAGAGACTGTCGAACTTCCTCAACACTTTCCATAACTTCATCATAGTTATCGATGTAAATTAACCCTGCAACAAGCTTCTGCTCTTCATTTGCACGAATATACTCGTTCATCTCTGTAACATCACTCAAAGTAACTGTCACAAAATATTCTCTGCCTTTTCTCATCTGTAAGATATTCTCTGCCTCCTGCAAATCTTGCACAGGTACTTTAGACAGAATCGCACGGTAATCTCTTCCATTATAGCTTACTTCTTTTTCAATTGGCTTGTCTTTCTCTTTTGGAAATACGCTTCGATTCAGCTCCTGAATGTATTTGCTAAGATAGGTTCCCGTCTTCGCTTCGCTCCCAAACACTTCTGAAAAACAGGTATTATTCCATATAATCTGTCCATCTTCCAAAAGAATGGCATACGGAAACTGCAATTCCTTTAACAATACATTCTGTACCGATCCATATTGCGCCGCAAAATCAACCAGATCTGAAAAAATAATCGACTTATTATAGAAATATAACACCCCGACTATTACAATATACACCGCAACAAACAAACTCATAATTACCCCTGCACGTTTGTCCACAGAATATATCCACAGGTTCATTGCAATCAACAATATTGACATAATCGCCGGCCATTGCATATATAGCCTCAGCATCCCTTTCAAATGTACGTCTTTTTTCATCTCTTTGCCCTCAAAATCCTAAAGTTTCAAATCCTATTATACCACTAATTGACCTATATGGAAAGCAAAAAAGAAGAGGCACTTACGTGCCCCTTCTCCGTCACAGTCTATTTTACTGTATTTTTAGCGCTTTTTTCTTCTTGCCAAAAATGCTGCAACTACCGCAAGAACCGCTGCCATTCCTGCCGCACCCCATCCGATTGGAGATGTTGTGTCGCCAGTTTTAATGACATTATCTTTACCTGTCACTGGATTTTTCGGTGCATTTGACACATCTTTTAACTCAGCATTCATCTTAGCTGTAATACTGATTAATTTGCTCAACGCATTGTCTACTTCCTCCTGAGTTGCATCTTTATCATTTAACACTGCTTTCGCTGCAACAAGTGCCTCCTGATATGCTTTCCAGTTTTCTTTTGAATGATTTGCTTCTTTGTAGAATCCAACACATTCATCATAGAATTTCTGAAGTTTAGACTTATCCGCTTGTGTTGTCTGATCTGTTGCTTTCACAAGACCTGCACGTGCAGACGTTAATGCCGCAATTGCCTGATCAATCTCAGCCTGACTTGCATTTTCTTTTGCTGAAACTGCTTTTGCATTTTCTAATGCATTTGCAAATACTTTCCAGCTTTCTGCTGTGTAATCTTTTTCATTTAATCCACTGTACTGTGTGATCAAGTTATTTAATTCTGTTTTGTCACCTGCTTCTGGTGTCTCTACTGCTTCTAAGCCCTCGATAGCCTCTGTCAGGTTCGCTATTGCAAGAAGTACTTCATAATCTGTTGCTTCTGGATCAGCATAAACTTTCTCTGCTGCCGCAAGTTTTGTAGTTAATACTTCCCATGTCTCTGCTGTATAATTTTCTGCCTTTAATGCTTTTGCTGCATCAATCGCTGTCTGTAATCCAGATTTGTCAACTTCGATTGTAACGTCTTGTTTTGCTCCCATCAGACGAATTTCTGCTGCTGCTGAGAACTTGTTCGGTTGATCTCCTAATGTAGCTTTTGGCACAATCTTAACATTTGTTACATTCTCAATATTTTCAAATGTAACTACCTGCCATCCGCTTCCTCCAAAACTTGCATCTGCTACTTTCACATAATCCGCATCCGTCGTTTTAACCCAGATTTCTGCTTCTTTAATCACACCGTTTTTACCAGATCTCTGCTGAAGTCTCACTCCACCTACTGTTGTCGGTTCTGCAGTTGCAATATCAATCCATTGTTTATCAAAACTATCTACAGATGGTGAATACTGTGTATGCCAGATTGTATTCGCATCTCCATCTAATACATTACTTGCTGGTCCTTCGCTTCCTGTTGTTCCCTGCTGGCTTCCTGCAGTCGCAGTCATACCCTCTGTAGAGATATCTCTTGAGTCATCTGTTGCATCAAGACCTTTGGAATTATCCATTGTAACCATCGCACCTTTTAATGCATAGTATGCTTTTTCGATATCTTCCTGTGTTGAGTTATCTTTGTCAAGAGCAACCTGTGCTTTTGCGATTTCTTTTTGGAAGTTGTTCCATACTTCTGCTGTATAATCGTCTTCGCTATATTTTGTTTTTGCGTCTTCGATCAATGCCTTCAACGTATCTGCTGTAACTTCTTCATCTACTCTTTCAATTACAAGATTATCAAGAACAAGCTCTTGGTATCCACCAAAGTTTGCTGCTGATCCAGATGTTCCCTGAAGATCTGCTGCTTTATCTGTAGAATAGATACCGAACCATGTCTGTCCTGTAGAGTCACCTGTGATCTGAGTAGTATAGTGACCATCAGCATCTTTGCCCATTGCCATCGGAAGCTCTTCAAGTTGTACATTACCATTGTACTCACCGATTCCCACTGCTGCTGCATAGATTCCATCTGTTCCTGCCTGATAATCAAAGCTTACTTTGTATGTCACACCTGGTTCAAAACGGAAGTTCTGTGGAATCGTCTGGTATGCCAATGTAGATCTCTGTGTCAATCCGTTGATCTTCACTGACCATTTTCCGTCCAAAACATCATCCATCTTCTTCACATCCCAGCCTGCCTGTGTATATGGAGCATGTAATTCTGATAAGTGAATTCTGTTATCCTCAACACCTTCAATACCAGCTACTACAAATGGATAAAGTCCCTGTACGCTCTTTTCGAAATCCTGCTCGAATTTTACAACTTCACCTTTTTCGTTTGTTGTAATGTTCTTAGAGTCATTTTCAACGATACGTACATCATCGAAATATGTATCTCCCTCACCTGCTGCCTTTGAAAGTGTAAGTGTTACTTTACCGCTTTCTGGCGCTGTAAAGAATACATACATGTTCTGGAAGTAACTGCTTCCATCTACTGTTGCGCTAGAGTTACTGTGTGTATATGCTTTTACATAGTTCTTTGCAATTGAGCGAGTCGTATAGTTTGTTGCCAATACTTTATCGCCTGCTTTTACAGTCATAGATGCTTTTGCATCACTTCTGTTATCTACACCAACTAAAACTGCATACTGTTTTCCAGCCTCTAAGTCTGTCAGTTCCTGTGTCATAGATACTTTTCCGGATAATTTCATCATTGGGTTGCTATACTGACTCTTTGCAATCTCAGCTTTTCCTTCTCCGTCTTGTTTCCAAGCATCAAAGTTACCACTGTTAAATCCTGCATCTACGATGTGCATTCCTTCACTCCATGTAATCTCAAGGTTTGCTTCATCACCTTTACATACTACATATGGAGTTTCAGCGTCTGCCTCTAAAGTAATTTTTCCATCTACCACTTTAACAGTCTTTTCATCCGTCTTACCAAGGTCTGTCAATTTGTATACTTTGACATCCTTCAGACCTGTCTGGGAGTTCCCATTCGCTTGATCCACCTTTTGTATTCCAGTGATATAATTTTTCATCTTTTGCATCTACTTCATCACCAGTCTCAGAATCCCAGATCCATGGAAGCAGATATTTTTCTGTTCCGCCTTCTCCGTTATCGCCTCTTGCAACAGCACCTGTTGCGATTACCTTACCGTTCAATGTCATTGTTCTGTCACGGTATGCCGCTTCATCCGGATTGTCAGATCCTCTTTCAAGAACAAGTGTATCGTCACCATCTTTTAATGTGATCTTCATCTCCGGCGTCCATGTGTAAGCTTTTCCATCCGGATCATTCTTGGTAAATGAGTTTTCAGAATCTTCCCAGTCTGTGATTTCATAGTGCTGAATAAATTTTGTTGTCAGATCATGTGTATAAAGGTTCTTGATGTAAGCATCGTAATCATTACGTCCTTGCCATCCTTCGAAGTCTTTCATGTTGTATCCACCAAGGAGTGGTGCCATTGCAGCTCCGCCGTATGATGGATAATCACCTACCCATGAATCTTTCTGATGGTTACGTAAGAAACGCATTACCTCGCTGTTCTCACCTTTTAATTTATATCCACCATATGTAAGGTCTGTTGCCCAGTGCTGGAATGTGGAATCATATTCATTCGCTGATCCCCACTCTGTAGCCATACGCCATCCATTATCATTGATCTCTTTTGATAACTTACGTGTCTGCCAAGAGTCATCGCTTCCACCTGTCTTATTTCCCCAAATATCTACATATACGAAGTCTAAGTTCTGTCCGACTTTTTCTTCTAACTCATCAAAACGTTTTTCACGAAGTCCCATTCCAAGATCGTATACACTGTCGATTCCGATACCTTGGTCAATCCAGTTCCATCCATAACGAAGGTTCCCGTTTGCATCACGTCTTACTAAGTCTTCACTAAATGCTTTTGCTTCTGGATACATCTCACCTGCATTGACATGGATACCAAATTTTGCTCCATACTCAGCACCTTTTGTCATCAGTGTGTTCATATCCTCTGCTCCACCGATTCTCTCTCCGATGTCTGCGTAATCAGGATGTCCTGAATCATGACCTTCATTACCATATCCTTTTAATAATACGGACTGTCCAAGTCCATCTGTATGCATTGCCACACGTTTTACGTTATCCAATGTTGTAAGGAATGGGTTCTGGGCCTGTCCACCAAAGTTCATTGCAATACGATATGCAACTAATTCCGGCACTTCTTCACTCTTATATGGATTGTGCATAATGTCACGGAATGCTACCGCACCATCCTGCCAGTCAATCTCTTCATCACCGTTCACATTTCCGGCGATTGTAACTTTTGCCTGTGGAGTATCTGTCTCATCTACAAGATGCCATGTTCCTTTCGAATCTTGTTCTTCTCTGTGCCAGTACCATTTTGTACTTCCAAGCCCCAAAGATACATAACCGTCTTTTTCTTCTGTAGTTGCCATGACTCTTGTGTTATGGCTTCCTCCAGATACGCCAACCGCTTTTGCAGAACCTTCATTCTCAGAGTTGCTCCATAATCCGGCGCTCATCTCGCTGTTTGAGATAAATGCATACATATAATCCTGTGAAAGTTCTGTGTTAGCTGTAATCTCATGATACTCATCACCGCTGATTGTTGTATTAGAAGACATTAATGCGCCTTTTAAGTTTGCATTTTCCTGTGTGCTATTTACAGAAATCAAGCTGTGATTTGGGATCTCAATGCTCTGTATTGCATACACATGTCTTTTATCTACTATTTTTGTTTCATCCAAATTATTTTTTACTTTTGTAATCTCAAATGAAACTGTATCATCTTTTGCAACTAACTCTGCTGTAAGAACTGCATCAATTGTATCACCTGATTTTACAGTCAGCTCATAAGTAGCTTTGTTGTCTTTAAACGTTGCTTTCACATCATCTTTAGAAAGTTTGATGTCTGTTCCGTTGATACGGATTGTGTTGATTTCTGAAGTCTGACCATAGAATGTCTTTTCTTTCAGATCACCTTTTTTCATCTCGTATCTAACAACGCTTGGGAAATTCTTTGCTACATAAACATCCATGTCATCTGTAGAAAGTTTTTCTGTTTCCACTTCTGAAACTTTCTCTAATTTCACATCTTCAACCTTCACATCAGCGTTTGCTACTGTCACAGATTTTGTTACTGTCTGATATCCTGTTTTTGCAACTGTCATATCATATGTTCCAGCTGCCAATTCCAAAGAATATGCACCTGACTTATCTGTTGTTGCTGTTTTATCACCAACTTTGACTGTAGCACCTTCCAAAACTTTGTTATCTGCGTCAGTTACTGTTCCTGTTACTGCATATGTAGCTGCTTCTTTTTGTCCTGTGTAGTGAATGTCTTTGATAAGGACATCAGACACATGCCCTGACCAGCTTGTACACTTGAATGCAATCTGAGTTCCAAGAACATCTTTGATAGAACCAAACT
>OOCY01001652.1_pt1 | contig 9734 bp, 12 predicted proteins | sample 1671291 | NCBI WGS metagenome assembly OOCY01 (sample SAMN06348141, study PRJEB24527) | human gut metagenome | biome: human gut; feature: ankylosing spondylitis patient; material: feces | host: Homo sapiens | place: China | collected 2015-10 | reverse complement strand
TGCATAGGAAATGATATCTTTGAGATAAATGTGTCAACCAATATTGACAATATCATTTGTTTAAATTTTCGGTTTCTATTTTTGTCTTAAATACGCCAGCACTTAAATAAGTATCTGCTGTAGCATCTCCTGGAATTCCATATGATGGAGCAGTTAAAGTTTCTCCAAATTTACCTGTGTTATTAGCTTCTGGAACAAAAAGGTTATATGAATCTAAATATTCATTTTCTATAATATATTCTCTTTTTATCCATTTCCATACTCTTTGATTTTTTATTCTTCCTAAAATACGAATATAATTATCTTTTGAAGAAACATTATCAATAAATATGTCTGGTAATTTTTCCATAACACTCGAAACAATTTTGTTGCCAGTTCCATTTCCTATATAGTCTAAAGCATATGGATTTTTTTTAAAAAAATAATCTGAAAAACGATATAAACCTTGTGAAGCAATTATTTGATTCAAACCAGTGGCTCCATTTTTTGATTTTATTACCTTTTGCACTATATCAGTAAGTCTTGGATAGGCTGTGAAAATATTAATTTTCCCAAAATCCTTGTTTTTATTATGATAAGTAATTACAACTCCACCTTTGATATCAACTGTATCAAAAACATCTTTTGAGTTTTCAAAATAATGAATTACTTTAAAATGGTTATCGCTCAGCATTTTCCTGTTCCACTCTTTAGGTGTTTGTCCAGCATCAAATAAGAATCTTGCCGGAGTAACAAGTGTTGCTATAGGAGCAAGTTCAAATGCCATATCATAGAAATAATTGTATATAGGTGGCTTTCTTGTTGCATCTGTTTCCTCCTGATAAGGCGGATTACCAACAACTGCATCGAACTTCATTTCTTTCACATCCTTTTTCCAGCAGGAGCCTTTCAGCACACGCTTTTTGAATTGCTCCGGTTTGTTTTTTAGCATATTTACAAGGCCATCAAAATAATGAGCGTTGCACTTAACATCACTGTAACCGCAAAGAGTTCTTATGGTGATAGATTTTGCCATAGGTGTTTTGCAAATAACATAAACATTATCTCTGATAACTTCATTCCAGAAATATTGACATTCCTCAGGTGCCCAGTCATCATCGCTCATCCCCTCCATATGCTGCTTATAAAAGCTGTAAGCAACATATAAAGGATACAAACCTGTTTTTGAGTTGATTTCAAGTATCTTTGCATTTTCTGAAAATACAGTCTTAGTAACTTCACCATGGTCAACGAAGCGAGGTTCTTCAAGTCGGTGCTTTTTCTCCTGAGTATCCTCTGCAAATTTATCGTTATAGAAGCACCACCCGCCGAGAGTTTCAGACATATGCATATTCACAACTCTCCACGGAGTAAGAACAGTTTCTTTGTCGGGATTCTTGAAATGACGGAATATCTCCGCTATTTGAATAACACGTCTTGTCGGTGTTTCCCTGTCGGCGGCTGCCGCAAGCCTTCTGATACGCTTACCTGCCGCAATAAATACGTCTCGGTCATAATACTTAGTGAACTCGGTAAATATCTTTTTACTTACGCCTGTAGGCATAAATTCTTTCCAAGATTCATCATCAATAATATCAACAAAACTGTTAATATCGATATCTTCCTCAATCGGGACATCCGCACCGTAAATCATAAGTGGCATACGAATAGAAACACCACGCAGGATATCAATAGCCTTTTTGCGTGCTTCTTTAGCTTGTTTCTTTTTCTTGCGTTCTTCTTGCTCTTCCTTTGTCAAATCCTTTGGCGGTGTAGGCGGCTCGGGGTCGTCTATGTGCTCAACCTGTTCATCAGTCAGGCCCTGTCCGTTGACAACAACATCTTTCTTTTTCTTGGATGCTTTGGACGCTCCGATAATATCCTTAAGCTCATTAAATTTAGAAGCATCGATTTCGTCAAGCTTGAGAAGTTCGTCATTATAAAGAGATTCGTCCTCAAAACCGCTATTTACCGCACGTTCGGCATAAATCTGCTTTATTTGTTCCATCATAGACTCAACGCTGTATGTTCTTGTCTTCGATCCGGAAATAGCAATAACAGGGCAGTAATTGAGAAATTCGATCATTGCTTCTCGGCGTTTTTGCTGGCTCTTTCCCGGATTACGGGATAAATGTACCGTTTCAGTCAGAACTTTAAGCGTTCTGTCAGGAGCGAAGTCAAACACATAGCAATCTGTTTTCTGTTTGCCGTCAATCGTACCCGCAGACTGCACTCTGAATATGGTTTGCATATACTGAGCCGCCGCAGTGGAGTACGAACCTGAAAGCATAAGCACTGCAGTCCATTCCTTTACCGTTACTCCTGTTGTAAGCTTGCCGCAAGACAGAGTTATAGAGTGGTCATAATTCTTGATAGTATCACGGACAAGTTCCAGTGCGTCGCCTGAATGTTCTTCTTCGTATCTGTCGCCTTCTCCCGCAACATTGGCTATGCCGAAATGTTTAAATACAAGGTGATTTCTGAGTAATTCACTTAAGGCCTGAGCCTCTTTAACACCCGGCACCATCCACAAGGTATGTCGGAACATATCACGATATTCCTGAGTGGAGTAAGGATAACCGCTGTCGGTATCTTCTCTGACCATTAAATTGAGAAAAGCGTTGACATCATTTTCGTGTACAAATTTGCCCTCAACGGCATTTTTCGGAAGTTCACGATTGCCGTTAGGTCCTTTGTACCAAACTCTGAAAAATTCCCTAAAGTTAAATGCCTTGGTATCATATTCGTCAGAAACATATTTCTTGAGTTTCTCGCCTAAATCATAAGTGAATATATGCATTTTTGGCAAGTCTGCGTAAGGATTATGGTCGCCCTGATGAGTTAAATCCCACTCGGTCTTTTTCTTTTGTTCCATAACATAGTCCCAAGTGTAAACATTATCTTCTCCGAACTTATCAAGAAGGTTAAACGGAGTACCTGAGAGAGCAAGAACCTTTGTATGATCTTTTTTTAGAGCTTTAACCACATTATCGCCAAGCTCGGTCTGAGTGCCCTCGTGAGCTTCGTCAATAATGATTAAATCCCAGTCAAGTGCAAATACAGCGTTATTCTTATTGAATTTACCACCAACAATCTTAGAACCTCTTAAATCCTGAACAGAAGCAAAATAAACAAAATATGTTCCGTCTTTATCCAGTTTACGGATTTTCAGGTCATTCTCTGCATCCGTCTTTTCATCAAATGTATATGCTGAATCCTTTGTTTTACGTTCGTAGTGATATTCGTGTTCAGAGTTGCCCGGAAAGAATATTTTCTTAAAATCCTCGCTCCATCCGTCATCAACAACAGGACGATGAGTTGCGATAATTACTCTGCGGTACTGGCTGCGTCGAATAACCTCAAGTGCCGACAAAGTTTTACCAAAACGCATTTTGGCATACCACAGCATTTCATCATCTTTCTTGAATGTTTTTAAGGTTTTCTCGATAGCGTCAATCTGCTCTTCCCTGAAATCGATTGTTTCTTGACGCGTTTCTCTTACAAAATCAGACGAAGATAATGTTGATTTACCGTTCTTTACAGATTTTATAGCAGCTTTCACTGTTTCAATGTCGGTTGCAAACCACTCTTCTCCGGTAGCTCCGTTTGGCTGAACCTTATGCACGCCTGAATTCATAAGAACCTTGTGAACGTCTTTATCTTTAAAAGTAAAGCTATATCCGAATTCTGTTTTAAGGGCAAGCTCTGTATATTCAAGCTTATAGCGCATGCTTGCAGTCTTTGTATAACTGTCAATACGAGCCTTAGCCGCTTGATTTAAAGTGCGGCAGTTCGGCACAAGCTCATTAGGCATTATGTTTGTTTTAAGAGTAGCTTCTCCAACTTTCAGCATTCCTTTATGCGTCTCATAAGGCATACTGAACACATATATCAGCTTATAGCTATAGGTTTGTTCAAATTTTTCCATAACTTGCACCTTCTTTCAATACATCTATGAACCGGATACTCTTATTGAGATTTGTCCAGTCATATATTCGGCAGTAAATTCCCGTATGACCGAAAATATCATTTTTCGCACAGCCAGGACACATAGTGTTTATCTCTTCTTCCGTCTCCTCAAATAAATTCATTTGATGAAATGTTTCTTTGATTTCGTGGCACGAATAAGGCACCACACCTTTAAGCCCATCCATCTGCCAAATATTCCAGGCAATAATATTGGCTATTTCTTTCAACAGTGAAAGAGGTGTTTTCTCTCCAAATCTTGCTTCATAATAGTCCATATAATCATAAAGCAGATTTTCACGGGCAATCAGTACGCTGTCCCCCTGAAATTCATAGCCGTAAACGCTCTTTAATGCTCTGATTGACCATTTAATCCAAGTGTCTTTATTATTGCAGTTTTCATTTATAACACGCATTTTTCTGTCAAACAGTCCTATACGTTCATTAATGGGAATCGATTTGCCTGTGGTTGTATCATATATGCTTATAAGATACGGAGCTTCTCCGCAAGTAATTTCCAAACGTTTGGCGTCTACATATTTTTTCCATGTTTTCTTCCCGTCAAATTGAATCTTATCTTTTGCAGTTATCCAGTATGTTCCGTCTGGTGTATTAAAAACATCTGGTTTGCCGAACCACGCTTCATCAACCTGATTATTTTGCTCATTACAAATCCACGACGGAGTAAAAACTTCAGCTCTCTTTCTGATTCTTCGCTCCTGAACCTCTTTAGACTTTGCAGCTCGTGGCTGTATCACATTAAAATAAACACCCGTAATCAGCTCTACTTTCATTTCAGCCCGCTCGTTAAATTCATAGCCGTAAGCTTCATAATCCTTTGTGCACCACAGTATATTCTTCTTTGTGGTCTTATCTTTGAGAAGAAGCCGCAAGATTTCCGGGCTAATATCAGCAATATCGTCTTCTAATATATCTATTTTCTTTTCAAGCTCTGTTCTTTTAACTTCATCCATATATCAATCACTCGCCTTCAATTTTATTTTCGTTCTCATTGGGTAAAATTTCTAAGATATCGTCTAGGGTGCAATTAAGATGATTACATATTTTTACGAGGACTTCCACTTGGACAGACTTGTTTTTTCCAAGATTAGCCATTGCATTAGAAGATATACCAATTTCAGTTCGCAATTTCGTTTTGTTTATATTTTTATCAATCATTAGTTTCCATAATTTATTGTATGAGACAGCCATAATTACCTCCTCATCTACAGAAATATTTACAATGTCAAAACCTAAAATAAATAATACCATATTAAGTTGAGAATTTCAACGAAAGTTGCCAAAACTCAATATTATGCTTATGTTTTGATTGAAGTTTTAATTGGGGGATATCATTTTCTATCAAGGAAATGGTATCCGTTTTTTATTCCCTTAATTATATTGGGTGTGCATTTTGACACCCTATGTCCAAATGAGTGAGAGGAGTTTTTACAATGCTGAGATTATCAAAGATGATAAATAACACTTACAAAGAATTTCAAGCTCGTACAAGCGAAAAAATTGCCGATTTCGGCACCAAATCGATACAGAAACGGAGGTGATGCAGTGAACAGATATTTCAAAATATCGGATGCTAAAAACTTTGCTTTCTACAAAGTACCGAAAGCGTTATTTGAGGAAAAATATAAATCTGTTTCAACAGATGCCAAAATGCTGTTCGGACTTTTGCTTGACCGAATGTATTTGTCCATAAAAAACGGTTGGATGGATAAGCAAGGCAGAGTATATCAATATTTCACAATAAAATCCGCTCAGGAAAAACTGCATTTCGGTCACAAAAAAATATGCAAGTTATTTTCTGAACTTGAAGCTGCGGATTTGATTATTCGTAAAAGACAAGGTCAGGGGAAGCCGAGCATTATCTATTTAAAACAATTCTGATTTTCGGCTTTCTTGATTTCCGAATAACAGAAGGTATTAAGACTTATAGAGTAAGACATTACCTGCCGAAAAGAAAAACATATAGGAGATAACTAAATGATACAGATAATAGATATAGAGTTTCTCATTCCTTTTGAAAATCATCCGTTTAAGAAAAGAAGCGGAATTGAGCAACAAGAATTAACAGAGAGCATAAGGGCTTATGGAATTTACCGAAATGAAGGAACTTACCCCAACTATTGTAAACAAACTTATTGAACGTATAGAAATCCACAAGAATGAAAAGAAACATTCTCACAACAATGTTAAAGTGGATATTTACTTTACGACGGTCGGATTGTTTGACATTCCGACAGAGCAGCAGCTTATTGATACAATGGGAAGAATAAAACAGAAAAAAGCGGAGAAATCCGCTTAAATAAAGGAAAAGGTGTACCCCCCTCCTTTTGTCGGGATTACACCATAATTCCTTAAATACTGCCTTATTAGCCCGTGGCTAAGCTCCCTGGAGGTTTTTTATATAACAGGAAATTTCCTGTTGCATAAAAAGGCACTAACGTGCCAAAGATGCATATTCTAATATCAGAACAAATAAAGGAGACATCCGCATATGAATTGCAGAAATTCCGATTTGCCGGATACCGCTATGGGTCCGTCCTGCGGCTGCGGCAGAAGTCTGTCTGATATTTCCGGCCCGGGACTTGTTGTGCGTCCGGTGGCCAACTTTTGTTTTGACGACAATGATCCAAGATTTCCGATAGGAATGGGATATGTTCCGATGCAGATGTGGGGGACCATATATCCGTTAGCCAGAGGTTTTGTCCGGGGAACGATCTTCCCGTCCCTGGATCTTCCATTTGCCGTGGGGAGGTGCAGAAGATGAGGGAACTATATCGATGCAGCATGATGCCGGGAATGCCGGCAGAACCTGTGAGTGACTCCCGCCTGTCAGCGCAGGATGTGATGCCTGTGTGCGATACGTGCCAGAGTGCCGGGCGCATGGCCGCAGGGGATAAAGAACTGCTGATGCGTCAGATCATGGAAGCCGGTTTTGCGATGGATGATGTTGTCCTGTTCTTAGACACTCATCCGGAAAATCAGGATGCACTTCGCTATTACAAAACGGTCCGTGACATGCGTGACCAGTCCATGGCTGCCTATGAGAGGCGGTTTGGGCCGCTGAGATACACCGATGTCACGTCCATGTCCTGGAACTGGGTAACTGAAAAATGGCCGTGGGAAGGAGGATGTTAAGATGTGGGTCTATGAAAAAAGACTGCAGTTTCCGGTGAATATTAAGGAGCCGAATGCGAAGATGGCACAGTTTATCATGAGCCAGTATGGTGGACCTGACGGCGAAATGGGCGCGTCCATGCGCTATCTCTCCCAGCGCTACTCAATGCCGTATGGGGAGCAGAAAGCGGTTCTGACGGATATCGGAACGGAGGAGCTCGCCCATCTGGAGATCGTCGCGGCGATCGTTCACCAGCTCACGAGAAACTTAACAGCGGAGGAGCTGGAAGCGCAGGGATTCGGTCCGTACTATATCGACCATACCACGGGGATCTGGCCCCAGGCAGCCGGCGGCGTGCCGTTTAATGCCTGCGAATTCCAGTCGAAGGGCGATCCGATCACCGATCTGTTTGAGGACCTTGCTGCGGAACAGAAAGCGCGGAGCACCTACGACAACATCCTTCGTGTCGTGACCGATCCCGATGTCTGTGAACCGATCCGTTTCTTAAGGAAGCGCGAGATCGTCCACTTCCAGCGCTTCGGAGAAGCCCTTCGCGGCCTCCAGGAGAAGCTGGATTCCAGAAACTTCTACGCCTTCAACCCAAGCTTCGATCCGCAGCTGACTGCGGCAGGAAATTCACGGTAGAAGGATAGAAAAAGAGATCCCGTTCCTTTTCCGTAAAATTTACGGGAGGAAGGGATCTCTTTTCTCGTCAAGCGTCAGAGCGGACTACATCTTGCACTGGAAGGAATCGCAGTCGGTACATTCCTTTTTTGTCGGATTGACCTCGTGTGTTCCGACATGGATCCGGTCTAAGGTGCAGTAATCCACGTTCTCAGCATGATGCACGCAGTTGTGGATCGAGCACTGGATGCTGTCATTTTTCTCCTGATTCATCATTGTTTCTCACCACCTTTTTCTGGGATGGTATCAGTATAACCGGACGGCAGAAAATGATGCTGGAAGAAAATGACAGGAATTTATGCGACAGTCTGGAAAAAGCCATTTGAACCGGAATCCAATAACTTAAGCATTTCCTGTTTTCTTATAGGAACCGGAAAAATATTTCATGATATCGCGTCTCGTGATAATTCCGATAAAGGATTTATTGTCATCGAGTACCGGAACAAAGTTCTGCTGCATCGCCTTGTCCAGCAGATCTTCCATTTTTGCACCGGCGTTTACCGGACTGTTGTCCTGACGGCGCTTTACTTCCATGATGGAGATCAGCTCCATATCCTTTAAACTCTGGTTCATATGGCTCTTCATGTACCAGAGCAGGTCGCCTTCTGTCAGCGTTCCGGCATACCGTCCTTGTTTCGTAAGGATCGGCAGGGCGGAGTAGCGGTGCGCTTCCATCAGGTCGATCGCTTCTCTCAGGTTCGCGTCAGAATAGATAAATGCCACATCACTCTTTGGTGTCAGAAAAAACAGAATATTCATGTGTCTCTCCTTTAATATCCAAGATCTTCATTGATAAATACCATTTCAACTTCCATTCCGGTACAGGGGCGTTCTAAGATCAGGATCGCGTTACAGATCCTCTCCGGACTATTGCAGTCATAGCACTTTTTGTCATCGGACACGACGCAAGGAGTCTTCTTGTTAAAACGCGCCGCGTTCTTTGGACAGGCGATATTTCGCGCGCGATCCATTGCGGAGGACAGATCCGGCGCGATTTTATTTTTCCCGATCACATAGTATACTCGTTTCGGTCCAAATAAGCTCTCGGAAAGACGGTTTCCGGTTCCGTCGATGTTGATGATCTGTCCGGTCTCTGCAGCGGCATTTGCGCTCAGTATGTATACGGTAGATTCTTTTTTTGCCCGGCTCCTTGCATCCGGTCCCTGTTCCCAGTGCCAGATCACTTCGTTGTCTTTTCCGAGGACCTCAAAGAGATTCATCTCTTTTGCGGTGATGGAGCCGCCAAAGCCGACTTTCTCGCCCTTGATCTGGTCGCTCAGATAAGCGGCAGCTTCCTCCTTTGTCTCGAAATATGATGTATGAAAACGATGGTTTTCAAAGTTCTTTTTTAATACTGCGTAATCCATAAGTTCTCGATGTTCCTCCTTCGGGTACAGGCGGCAGCCGCCGCCGGGTCAGTGGCGCAAAAACCGGTCCAAAAGCAGCGGCGGATCAGCTTTTTCTTGCGTAAATAGAGTCATGATACTTCACCATGACTCGTCTATTGACATTATAGCATAAATTGTAACAAAAAGAGGGAAGAAAACATGAATTATTTGTGAAAAAATTCGAAAAGAGTCATAGTATATGAAAAAAAGGTTCCTGCCTGGAGTTCTTTGGATGGGTGATTTTGATATCATATTGACATTAAAAAAATAGAATATGATGTAGGCAGCTAAGAAATGTGGTGAACTTTTCTCATGCGACGCAAAAACCCCAGAGGCTGCCACCTCTGGGGTTTTTGCGTATTAATGAAAACTATGATAGACATAAAAAAAGAAGCTGTATGGAATTCCATACAGCTTCATGACCTGTCCGGGAATCGAACCCGGGTTTACGCCGTGAGAGGGCGTCGTCTTGACCGCTTGACCAACAGGCCTTGGTTTGTATAAGTCGAGGCGACAAGATTCGAACTTGCGACCTCTGCGTCCCGAACGCAGCGCTCTACCAAACTGAGCCACGCCTCGAT
>OOCY01001650.1_pt1 | contig 9747 bp, 9 predicted proteins | sample 1671291 | NCBI WGS metagenome assembly OOCY01 (sample SAMN06348141, study PRJEB24527) | human gut metagenome | biome: human gut; feature: ankylosing spondylitis patient; material: feces | host: Homo sapiens | place: China | collected 2015-10 | reverse complement strand
CTCTCTCATGATTTTATACCACCTGTTCTTGGTTTCATTGCTTGTAATAGGCAATGGTAAAATGTAACGTATCACTCTGCTGTGTTAAGACGCTGTTGAATCGTGCGGTCGATTTGAGCGCAAACCGCTTCAAATTGCCGATTTACTTCGCGGTTGGAAAACCGCAGTACCTCAATTCCATACTGCTCAATGATACAGCTTCGTTCGTGGTCGTAAAGCTGTCCTTGTTCTGTATAGTGTTGAGAACCGTCCAGCTCAATGACCAGTTTCGCTTCTGCGCAATAAAAGTCAACGATAAAAAATTCTATTACACGCTGGTTATAGATTTTTATCGGATAATCACGCAGAAAACCAAACCAGAGCTTACGCTCCTGCGGAGTCATCTCGTGGCGCAAATGCTTTGCACGAGAATTTAAGCGGCGGTCATAGGGCAGGTTGTGCACAGGCATACAGCGTCTCCTGTTTCGCTATGGCCGAAAGTCAGAGGCTTACGGCCAGGTCATCCTTCGTCCAACCTCTCAGTCTCACTTCGTTCGACAGCTCCCCTAGTAGGGGAGCCTCTGGCGAGAAGGCAAAGCTTTGCGGAATGCCAAGGCCTCCCCTCGTTAGGGGAGGTGGCATCGCGTAAGCGATGACGGAGAGGTTGAGTTCAGCAAGAGCTTCCCGGTCAGGCTATCCTTCGTCCAACCTCTCAGTCTGCTTCGCAGACAGCTCCCCTAGTAGGGGAGCCTCTGGCGAGGAGGCAAAGCTTTGCGGAATGCCAAGGCCTCCCCTCGGTAGGGGAGGTGGCATCGCGTAAGCGATGACGGAGAGGTTGAGCCCCTCGGGTAAGTCTACATCTTACCATTACCTATTACCCATCCCATGATGAATATAGGCATCAATTTATTATAACGGTTTGGCGGTGCGGAATAAAGAGCCAAACTGTAAATTTTATAAAAAAATAAGGTATGCCCGGAGGCATCTGCCTCCGGGCATACCATTACGAGGCATTATCATCCGGCGGCCCGAGAGCCGCCGGACGAAACACACTTCAGATTCTAGGGGTTACTGATTACAGCTTGCCGTTGATGCCGTAAACGCCATCGTTGAAGCCGACCTTGGCATCGGTGGTGCCCAGGGTGTAGCCGACAGCAGCCATGCCCAGGACCTGCATGACCTTGTTGCCGAAGGTCATGTCATCGGTACGATTCTTGCCGGTGGAGTCCCACAGGCCGAAGACGTTCTGGTTGATGGAGCCGTCCTCGCCGAAGATCTTCTCGCCGTCCTTGCCCCAGTTGCCGCCGAACATCACACCCAGGGTGTTGCTGACGGTCTTCTGGAAGAAGGAGTTGCTGATCAGGGTGATCACGTTGGTGTTGAACTTCTTGACGTTAGCAGCGTTCCAGACAGGAGCGGTGGTGTCAGCCAGGATGGAGAACAGGTCAGCGCCGCCGTAGACGACCTCAGAGTTAACAGCAGTAAAGTTTGCAGGCATCATCATAATGAATTACTCCCTTCAAATGATTGAAAAACAAATTTAGTCGGCCCAAATCCCAGATGCGCATCCGGAAAAAAAGCCATTTATGTAACCGCGTGCGCACGCGGCTGCAACGAATTAGTAGGTGATGGACTCGCCATCGTCCTCGTCCTCCACCACCTTGGCGGCGGAAACGGGGGCTGCGGGCTTCTCCCCGCGCTTCTGATCGCGGAAGATGCCCTGCTGCAGGCTCCAGAGCTCGTAGTACTTGCCCTGCTTTTCCAGCAGCTCTTCGTGGGTGCCGCGCTCTACGATCTCGCCGTGGTCCATGACCAGGATGAGGTCACAATCACGGATGGTGGAGAGGCGGTGGGCGACGATCAGCATCGAGCGGTCTGCAAGCTGGTTGTAGATCATATCAAAGATGGTATTCTCTGTGCCAAAGTCCAGACTGCTGGTGGATTCGTCCAGGATATAGAGGTTCGCATCCTTCAGGAAGGCCCGGGCCAGTGCAAGGCGCTGCTTCTCACCGCCCGAGAGGCCGTTGCCGGCTTCCTCCAGATAGGTGTTGTACTGCAGCGGCAGCTTGCGGATGAACTCGTGGGCATCTGCCTTCTTGGCAGCGGCCTTGACCTCATCGAGGCTGGCTTCCGGTCGGGAAATGCGGATGTTGTCGTAGATGGTCTTGCTGAACAGCTCGACGTTCTGGGGGACATAGGCGATGGCACGGCGGACGGAGGCATTGCTGTACTCGTCCAAATCGACGCCGCCTACGCTGATGGTACCGCTTTCCGGCTCATAATACTTGAGCAGGAGCTTGGTGATGGTGGATTTGCCGCTGCCGCTGCTGCCCACGAGGGCCACCTTCTTGCCGTAGGGGATGGTGAAGGAGACGTGGCTCAGGGCCGGGGAACGGCTGCCGTAGCGGAAGGAGACATCCTTGAACTCAATGTCACCGTCGATTTTTTCCATCTCGGTGTATTCGCGGGTCTCGTCCTGCTCGGACTCGTAATCCATGATCTCGGTCAGACGCTTGATGGAAATCTGGGCCTGCTGGATGGACATCTGCAGGCCGACCAGCTCGCTGACCGGGTTCGTAAAGTAAGAGGAAAGGGTGCTGAAGGCCATATAGCCGCCCAGCGTCATCTCACCGTTCAGCACCTGCATGATGCCCACATAAGAGGTGACCATGCCGAGGATGGTGGTGATGAGGGTGGAGATCAGGGACTGCACCGTGCTGATCTTGCTGGAGCGCAGGCTGATCTTCAGGCTCTTGATGTATTCCCGCTCCAGAGCTTCCAGCTCACGGTCCTCTTCGGCGTTGCACTTGACGGTCTCGATGCCCCGGAGACTCTCGATCATCTGGCTGTTGAGGATAGCAGACTGCTGCATGGTCTCTTCGTTGATCCGCTTGAAGGGCTGCTTGAAGATGAACACCAGCAGGATGCTCAGCAGGGTGGTGAAAATCGAAATAGAGAAGAGGGTGGCATTCATCCGGAAGAGGATGACGCCGGTGGCGCAGGCCATCACAATATCCATCACGACGCTCAGCGCGATGCTGGTGAACACCGATTTGATGGTGCTGGCGTCAGAGTAGCGGGTGGTGATCTCGCCGGTCTTGCGGGTGGCGAAGAACTTCATGGGCAGTTTGAAAACATGCCCGAAGTAGCCCAGCATCAGGGGAATATCCACCTTGATGGACAGATAGATGAGCACCCACTGCCGCACCATGCTGATGAGTGCGCTGGTGACGCTCACGATGCTGAACACCAGAATGACAGCCACCAGCAGGCTCTTCAGCCCGTAGGGGAGGATCTCATCCATCAGGATCTTGTTGTACATCGAGGACGCGATACCCAGAACGGTCAGGATGACCGAGCTGAGGATGGCGTAGAAGAAAAGCTTCTTCTGGGGCCACAGCAGGTCGAGGAAACGCTTGACCATGCTGCCCTGCTTCTGCTTGCCTGTCTTGAACTCCGAGGTGGGGGTCATCAGGAGCAGAACGCCGGTAAAGTTCTTGTAGAACTCATCGAGGGAGATCTTTTTCAGCTCTTTTGCCGGGTCGCCGATGATGACGTAGTCGCGGCATCGGAACTTTTTGCCTTCGTCAGCGCACTTCTTGCGCTCCTCTTCCTGCCGGAGCATGTGCCGACGCCGCTCGCCGTCGTCTTTGATGGTGGTCTTCTTAAAGACCGTCACAAAGTGGGCCAGACCCTCGTCGGTGATGACCTGTGCAATACAGGGAGTGGTGAATTCGCTGAGGAAGTTTTCCCGGTCTACCCGGACGGCGGCGGTGCTGAATCCCAGCTCCTGCGCCGCCTTTTCCATACCGGTCAGGTTTGTGCCTTTTAGGTCGGTACCCATCATGTCCCGCAGGCGGGTGATGGTGATCTCCTTTTTGTAATGGAGGCACACCATTGCGAGACAGGCGGCAGCGCAGTCTGTGGTGTCGTGCTGCCGGACATAGGTATAACGCATAGATGCTTCCTTTGTGGTTTCTATTTCAAAACGCCCGCCTTGCGGCTGAGGACGATTTGGCGAAGAAGAAAGGGCTTCCATTTCGGACGCTTCATCCGCTTCTCCCATAAAGCAGCATACAGCTCTCTGCCTCGCCCCGCCCTGCGGCCAGACGGAGCAGAGAGCAGCTGCTATCAAAAGAAGGGAGCGCCTACCCTTTGATCATTTTGACCGGCCCGGAGAGGGGATTTTGACGTACCGTCTCCTAAACCTTGGGCATAGTATAACACATTCTGTCGGCTTCTTCAAGAGGACAATTTTTAATAAACCCTTAAATTTTGAAAAAAATGTGAAAAAAGTCTCAGTTTGGTAACAGAAAGGCAGCAAAAAAGAGCGGCGAATCTTTCGATTCGCCGCTCTTTTAATGAATCTTTGGTGAAATCTCAGAAAAAGAGATTAGCCGATCCAGCCGTCGCCCTCAGTATCACTGATTTTACCCCAGACCTGACCGTTGCTGTTGGTGACCTTCTTGGCAGTCAGGACAGCAGCGTCCTTCATGCCCAGAGTGTAGACAGAAGCAGCCAGACCCAGAGTGGTCATGATCTTGTTGCCGAAGTTCTGGTCGTCACCGGTAGCAACGTGGCCGACCTTGTACAGAGTGGAGAGGGCGCCGTCGTCGCCGAAGATCTTGTCCTCGCCCCAGTTGCCGCCGAACATGGTACCCAGAGTAGCGTTCAGCAGCATACCGGTAAAGCTGTTGCTGACCAGGGTGATAATGTTGCTGTTGAACTGCTTGACGTTCTTAGCAGTCCAAGCGTCGGGCAGGTAATCAGCCACGGCACCGCCGTAGACGACCTCTGCGTTCACAGCAGAGAAGTTTGCAGGCATCATCATAATGAATTACTCCCTTCAAATGAATAAAACGAATATAATCGGTCCCCTCCCGGTTGCGCAACCGGGAAAACCTATGCAACCGAGTGCGCACTCGGCAACATCACGAATGAAGTGGGCTGTAGCCTTTTGGATACACCTCTACTACATTTTACCATACTTTCCCCCTTGCCACAAGGCTAAATGGCCGGAAAAACAGCCAAAACGGGCAGAAAAGTAGAAAAAATGCGTGGTAAGCACTCTGCCGCCACCCCCCAGAGCCAAAAAACACTGGAGAAAAAACGCCAGAATCTCCAAAAATACCATTACAGCTTGGATGTAGTGTAACACAAATACGCCATTTCTTCAAGAGGACATTTTTTAATTTGCCTTTAATTTTTGAAAATAATGTGAAAAAGGCTACAGTTTGGTTACATGAGAGGGCAAACAAAAACGGCGAAGAAAACTCTTCGCCGCAAAAAGCGCCTCTTGCCTGACTCGAACAGGCGACACCCTGATTAACAGTCAGGTGCTCTAACCGACTGAGCTAAAGAGGCAGATATTCGATTTCCAGCGGACTTGCCGCGAGATGTATTATACCGCATCTCGGGAAAGTTTGCAAGGGGTTTTTGCAAAAAAGCCCTCTCAGTCTCGCTTTCGCTCGCCAGCTCCCCCAGAGGGGGAGCCTCTGGCGTGCCGGTCAGATTTCGTCTGGACGAGCAAAGCACGATGTCTCGGAAACGGTAGTGCTCCGCTGTCTAGGCCAGCAACAGCTTGACAAGGAGCGCTTGTCCAGAAATGCCTGCCCTCTGTAGCAAGGCCCGCCCTTTTGCGCCATATCGGGCCTTAGGCGTCCAGTAGGAAGTGGCCCGGCCTGCCAATGGCTCTCCCTTTGGGAGAGCTGGCATCGCGCAGCGATGACTGAGAGGGCATGCCGCTGCCGGGGGAGCTGGCGCGAAGCGCCTGAGAGGGTTCGACCCTTTTCCCCCTCCCGTTCTGCTACCCTAGAGAGAGGGGGTGGGGCTTGTGCGGACGGTCATCTATCTCGATGTGCTGCTTCTGGTGAATTTCGTGGTGGGGGCGGCGTTCCTGCTGGCGGCGGGACTGCTGTGCGGGGCGTGCTGTTCGCCGCTGCGGCTGGTGGGCGGTGCGGGGGCGGCGGCAGTGTCGTCGCTGGCCCTGCTGGCCCCCACCGCCCCCTGGCCGCTGGCCCTTACTTATAAAGGTACGTCCGCCGCCCTCTGCGTAGCCGCTGCCTACGGCTGGCAGGGGGCGCGGAACACCGCCCGGCTCACGGCGTGGTTCGTCCTGCTCAATCTGACCCTCACGGGGGCGCTTTTCCTGCCCGGCGCGGCCTGCAACAACCTCAGCTTCTATCTGCCGGTGTCGCCGGGGCTGCTGCTGGCGTCCACGGCGGGGGTCTGCGGCGTGGTGGAGGGGGTGCTGCACGTTCTGGGCCGCAGCGGCCCAGCCTGCTTTGGGGCGGAGCTGTCGGTGGCCGGGCGGGTCGTCCCGCTGAGCGTCTTCTGCGACACCGGCTTCCATCTGCAGGAGCCGCTTTCGGGCCGGGCGGTGGTGCTGGTGCGGCTGGATGCCGTGTCTCTGCCCGCCGGGGTGAGGGCGTATCTGGACGCCTGCCTCGCGGGCGTCGGCGCAGAGCCCCGCCCGGAGTGGGGCGTGCGGTTCGTACCCTGTCAGACCGTCGCGGGACACTGTCTGCTGCCCGCCCTGCCTGCCGCGCTTGCGTCAAACGGTAGAAAACAAGATAAAATATACGCAGCGTTTTGCGATATGCCGCCTCCGCCGGGCGACTGGACGGCTCTCGTCAGCGCAGAAACGGCGGCGCTGCTGGGTAAATGACAATACAGTGGGAGGAATGTGCCTGTGTTTCAACGATTTGTAAATCTTTTGCAGCGCCTCTGGGCCAGACTGAGCTGGACGGGCGGCGTACATTATCTGAACGGCGGGCCGGGTCTGCCGCCGCCCCTGACCCCGGAGGAGGAGAAAGCCCTTCTGGCCCGGATGGCCGACGGCGACCCCGCCGCCCGGGATGAGCTCATCACCCATAACCTGCGGCTGGTGGTGTACCTTGCGAAGAAATACGAGGGCAGCGGCGTCCCCTCGGAGGACATGGTGTCCATCGGCACCATCGGGCTCATCAAGGCCGTGAACACCTTCACGCCCGAGCGGAGCATCAAGCTGGCGACTTACGCCAGCCGCTGCATCGGCAACGAGATCCTGATGTATCTGCGCAAAAGCTCCAACCGGCGGCAGGAGGCCAGCATCGACGAGCCGCTGAACATCGACGGCGACGGCAACGAGCTGCTGCTGTCGGACGTGCTGAGCAGCGAGGAGAATCAGGTGGGCCAGCGTCTCGAGCAGGACGCCGAGCGGGCCAGCCTCCGCCGGTCGGTGGAGCAGCTCTCGCCCCGGGAGCGGCAGATCATGGAGCTGCGCTTCGGCCTGCTGGACGGCGTGGAGCGGACCCAGAAGGAGGTGGCAGACGCCATCGGCATCAGCCAGAGCTATATTTCGAGGCTGGAGAAGAGGATCATACGGCAATTAAGAGAACAATTAGGGGAGTGACGCTATAAGGCTCCCCCTTTGGGGGAGCTGGCGCGAAGCGCCTGAGAGGGCAAGGATGCTGAAAGTAAAGCATCTGCACAGCGATAATTTCACTCTGACAAAAAAGTCTGCCTATCGCTGCGTGTGAGTCTCTTTCACTACAGGCTTGCCCTCTCCGTCACCTTCGGTGACACCTCTCCCAAAGGGAGAGGCTCAAGCCGTCCCTGAATTTGGAATGAATGTTATCCTGCCCCTGCGGCCATACTTCCGGTGAAACTGAAACGAAACCGGAGGGTAGGGGATGTACAACAAGGTGGAGCTGTGCGGCGTGAACACCGCCGAACTGCCGATACTGTCCGAGCAGGAGAAGCGCGACCTGCTCACCCGGGCGCGGGCCGGGGACAAAGAGGCCCGCCAGAGCATGATAGAGGGCAATCTGCGGCTGGTGCTCAGCGTGGTGCAGCGCTTTTCGCAGCGGGGCGAGAACATGGACGACCTGTTTCAGGTGGGGTGCATCGGGCTCATCAAGGCCATCGACAACTTCGACCCGGCCCAGCAGGTGCGGTTCTCCACCTACGGCGTGCCGATGATCATTGGCGAGATACGGCGGTTCCTGCGGGACAACAACGCCCTGCGGGTGAGCCGCAGCCTCCGGGATACGGCCTACCGGGCCATGCAGTCCCGCGAGGAACTGGAAAAGCAGCTGGGCCGTGAGCCCACCGTGGACGAGATCGCCCGGAAGACCGGTCTGTCCCGCCGCGAGGTGTCGGCGGCGCTGGAATCGGTGGTGGAGCCGCTGAGCCTTGAGGAACCGGTCTACGCCGACGGCGGCGATGCGGTGTACGTCATCGACCAGGTGCGCGACCCCGACGGCGAGGACAGCTGGATCAGCGGCCTGCAGTTCCGCCAGACCGTGGCGGGCCTCACCCCGCGCGAAAAGCGCATCATGGAACTGCGCTACCTCAAAGGCAAGACCCAGATGGAGGTGGCCCGGGAGATCGGTATCAGCCAGGCACAGGTGAGCCGGCTGGAAAAGGCGGCGCTGGAGCAGTTCCACCAGATGACATGACAAAGCGGCGGTGCCTGGACACCGCCGCTTTCCGCTAACGAGGCTTGTGGTATTTTTCCCGGGTGGCCGCGCCGCCCCGCAGATGGCGCTCGGCCTTGTTCCGGGCCAGCACCATCTGCACCTGCCGGAACAGCTCCGGGCCTACCGTCCGCAGCCGCACCGATACGTCTTTGTGTACGGTGGACTTGCTGCAGCCGAAGGCCCGCGCCGCCGCCCGCACGGTGGCCCCATGCTCCACGATGTACTCTCCCAGCAGCAGCGCCCGCTGTTCCGGATCACCTTTCATGACTGCTCCCTCCCGCCAAAGTGTGCTTGTTCCAGAATATGTGACCCGGCGGGCCGATATACCGCCGGGGGCTTGACTTTTGGCGGAGAGCGGCTATACTGAAAGCGGACATGAAAACAGGGGCGCCATGAGGCTGAGATCTGCTGGAAGCAGAGACCCTTGAACCTGATCCGGGTAATGCCGGCGTAGGTAGTTTGCGGAAAGGTCCCGATTTTCACAAACAGCCCATGCGCCTGCCAGCAAAAGCAGGCGTATTTTTGTTTTTGTGTACTATTATTATGAGAAGAGGAATCCTCATGTCGAAATCCTACTCCAAGACCCGGGTGCTGGTGGAGTGCGCGCTGATGGTGGCGATCGGCACCGTGCTGGCCAACATCAAGATCTTCACCATGCCCAACGGCGGCAGCGTCACCCTGCTGAGTATGCTGCCCTTCGTGCTCGTCTCCTTCCGCCACGGCGTCAAGTGGGGCCTGTTCACCGGTCTGGTGAACGGCTGCCTGCAGATGCTGCTGGGCTTCTGGGCTCCCCCGACGCCCACCTTCATCTACTTCCTCGGTGAGATCCTGCTGGACTATCTGGTGGCCTTTATGGTTCTGGGTACCGCAGAGTTCTTCGCCCGCCCCTTCAAGAACCGGATGGTCGGCGTGGCCGTCGGTACGGCCATCGCAGGCTTCCTGCGCTTCATGTGCAGCTTCCTGTCCGGCGTTCTCGTCTGGGGCAACCTGAATGAGGGTCTGAGCGCCTGGACCTACAGCCTCGTGTACAACGCCAGCTACATGCTGCCGGAGACGCTCATCACTGTGGTGGGCGCTGTGCTGCTCATCAAGGCAGCACCCCAGATCTTCGACCGTCAGTACACCAAAGCCTGAGTTCTCCTGAACGCAAGTCCCGCCGGAGGCAGAAATGAAATGCACCCCATTTGTTAGACAGTATGGTTGATATGTACCCAGTTTTCTGGACACTGGATGAAAAATGAATAATTAAGATTCAGACATGGATGCTTTCCTGAATTTAGAGGGAGGCATCCATTTTGTTTTAGCT
>OOCY01001637.1_pt1 | contig 9832 bp, 9 predicted proteins | sample 1671291 | NCBI WGS metagenome assembly OOCY01 (sample SAMN06348141, study PRJEB24527) | human gut metagenome | biome: human gut; feature: ankylosing spondylitis patient; material: feces | host: Homo sapiens | place: China | collected 2015-10 | reverse complement strand
TTTTTCATTTTCTTTACTTTTAAAACGTAATACAATCAATTGCTTTATTAAAACGTTGCAAAGGTATGTACTTTTTGAATATGTTGTTCTCGAAACCCCAACTTTTTTTATATTTTTTTTGGAGCTTCGGCTGTTTTTATCCCTATCTATATGTTTTACAACATATTAATCTTCGGCAATGCTGTTGTATAAGTATCTCTTGATACTTCTTTTGGGCGTTTTCTCAAATTCAGTCGGATAAAGTTGGATTTGGCTTACTTTTTCGTAGGCTGCCACGCTGTTATTCAGATTTTTGAGATTCTCATCCATGATGGTTTTAAGGTTATCCGGCTGGTTTAGTCCCAAGGAATCCAGGGCTTCATAGTCGGCATAAACCAGCGCTACCAGTCTTTTATTCCGTTCGATGACAAGACTTTCCAGGACGAAAGGCATGTTGTTGAGCCGTGCTTCTATCTCTTCGGGGAAGATATTCTGTCCACTGGAACTGAGAATCATGGTTTTGCTGCGTCCGCGTATGTATAGGTTGTTGTCGTCGTCCAGTGTACCCAAGTCGCCGGTGCGAAGCCATCCGTCTTCGGTGAAGACTTCTTTGGTGGCTTCGGGGTTTTTGTAATAACCCGTCATCACGTTCTCGCCACGTACTTGTATTTCGCCGAGTTTGTCGTCCGGGTTTTCCTTGCAGATACGGGCTTCCATGATGTCGAGTACCCGTCCGGAGGAAGTCGGGACGAATTCATTCCAGGGAGCATAGCTGATGAGAGGGGCACATTCAGTCATGCCGTAGCCGATGGTGAAGGGGAACTTGATGCGATGGAAGAATTCTTCCACTTCCGGGTTCATGGCTGCGCCTCCTATGATGACTTCCTTGAAACGTCCGCCCAGTGCGTCAATCAGTTTCTTGCGGATTTGCCCGTATATCTGTCCGTCGAGCAAGGGAATGCTGAGCGCCCATTTCATGGTCTTTTTGTTGATGATGGGCTGTATGACATTCTTGTATATCTTTTCAATGACAAGGGGGACGGTGATAATCAGGTTGGGTTTCACTTCCTCGAAAGCTTTCATCAGAATCTTTGGGGAAGGCACTTTTCCCAACAGTGTGACGTGTGTGCCGACGGCCGTGGCGGTAAGGAAATCGAATGCGCAGCCGTATGCATGTGCCAAAGGCAGGAAAGAGAGCACTTTGTCCCCTTTCTTCAGCAGCTCGGTACGTATGCCGAAGGTGACGTTGCCGGCCAGGTTGTTTCCCGTCAGCATGACGCCCTTACTGAATCCGGTGGTGCCCGAGGTATAATTCAGCAGCATGACCTTGTCGTTGGAAAGGTCCGTGTAAACGATGTCTTCCTTGCGGAACCCGTTCGGGTAGGTCGCTTCCATTTCATCGCCCAGATGCTTGAGGAAACGCTGGATGGTTTCGCCGTCCCGCTGATACAGACAGCGGAAGTCGCTCAGTGAGAACACACCGCGAAGTCCAGTAAGTCGTTCTTCTTCCAGATGTTCCCAAATGGCATCGCTGGTGAAGAGGAACGTCGATTCGGAGTGGTTTACGATATGATGGACATCATTGGGGTTGAAGTCTTGCAGAATGGGGACTACGATACCACCGTAGGTGATGGTGGCCATATAGGCGATGCACCAGCGGGCATTGTTCTTGCCGATGACGGCTATCTTGTCGCCGCGGCGCAGTTGGCAGTACTTGAAAATAAGATGCAGTCTGGCTATTTCTTGTGCCACTTCGCCATAAGTATAGCTCTCGTTTTCTCCATAGTTGGTATAGCAGGGGAGGTCCCAATTCTCGCGGAAACTATGCTCGTATAGTTTGATAAAGTTCTCTTGTATCATTGCACAAATTTTAGTTGAGTGTGCAAAAGTAGGAAAAATAGATTAATAATGTATATATTTGCAGCATAAATGTGTTTATAAGCTCATGATAGATACCAATATATTTCAAGATAAGACGGCGGTTTACTATACGTTGGGGTGCAAACTGAACTTCTCGGAGACCTCTACTATCGGTAAAATTTTGCGGGAAGCGGGCGTACGTACGGCGCGCAAGGGTGAGAAAGCGGATATTTGTGTAGTGAATACCTGCTCGGTGACGGAAGTGGCGGACAAGAAGTGCCGCCAGGCCATCCACAAACTGGTGAAGCAACATCCGGGTGCATTTGTCGTGGTGACCGGTTGCTATGCCCAGCTGAAACCGGAGACGGTGGCAAAGATAGAAGGTGTGGACGTCGTGCTGGGAGCCGAGCAGAAGAAGGACCTGCTCCACTACCTGGGCAATCTGCAGAAGCACGAGACCGGCGAGGCCTACACTTCCGCTTTGAAGGATATACGTTCGTTTGCCCCGTCTTGTTCGCGTGGCGACCGGACACGCTTCTTCCTGAAAGTGCAGGACGGCTGCGATTATTATTGTTCCTATTGCACCATTCCCTTTGCCCGCGGACGTAGCCGTAACGGCAGCATTGCTTCTATGGTGGAGCAGGCCAGCCAGGCGGCTGCCGAAGGTGGAAAGGAAATTGTATTGACCGGCGTCAATATCGGAGACTTCGGCAAGTCTACCGGTGAGACTTTCTTCGACTTGGTGAAGGCGCTGGACGAGGTGGAAGGCATTGAGCGTTACCGCATATCCTCCATCGAGCCGAATCTGCTGACAGATGAAATCATAGAATACGTGTCCCGTTCCCGGCGTTTCATGCCTCATTTCCATATACCGCTGCAGTCGGGCAGTGACGAGGTGCTGAAGCTGATGCGACGCCGTTACGATACCGCCTTGTTTGCCTCGAAGATAAAGAAGATAAAGGAAGTGATGCCCGATTCCTTTATAGGGGTAGACGTGATTGTGGGTACCCGTGGAGAGACGGAGGAGTATTTCGGGCAGGCTTATGAGTTTATCAAGAGCCTGGACGTGACGCAGCTCCATGTCTTCAGCTATTCGGAGCGTCCCGGCACGCAAGCCTTGAAGATAGACCACGTGGTGGCACCCGAAGAAAAGCACCGCAGGAGCCAGCAATTGCTGGAGCTTTCGGACGAAAAGACCCGTGCTTTTTATGCGCGCCATATCGGGCAGACGATGCCGGTGTTGCTGGAACGTCCCAAACCCGGACTGCCGATGCACGGCTTCACTCCCAATTATATCCGTGTGGAAGTCCCTCATGATGCTGCCTTGGACAACCAGCTCGTGTCTGTGCGCCTGGGCGATTTCAATGCCGACGGCACCGCACTCTTGGGAGCAATGGAATGAGGAATGCCGCCTTTGCAACAAATAACTCATAACTTATAACTCATAACTGACGAAGTGAAATCAAAAATTGTCTATTGGCTGACTTATGCGGGCATGTGGCTTGTGGCACTTCTGCCTTTCCGGGCGCTTTATGCATTGTCTGACGGGCTGTACTTCCTGATGCGCCACGTCGTGCATTATCGGAAGAAAGTCGTTCGCCGCAACCTTCGCAATTCCTTTCCGGAGAAGTCGGAAACCGAATTGATGGAGATAGAGCGCAAGTTCTACCATTATATCTGCGACTATATGCTGGAAGAGGTGAAGATGCTGCGCATGTCTTTCGAGGAGCTCTGCCGCCGGATGAAGTATGATAATAAGGAAGAATACCTTGCCATGATAGAGAAGCATGGAGGCATTGTACTGTTGATTCCCCATTATGCCAATTTTGAGTGGATTATAGGCATGGGGGCCATCATGCATCCGGGCGACATCCCGGTGCAGGTGTACAAACCGCTAAGCAATAAGTATCTGGACGAGATGTTTAAGCATATCCGCGCCCGGTTCGGAGGATACAATGTGGCGAAACATTCCACGGCACGCGAAGTGATAAAGCTTCGCCGTGAAGGCAGGCGGATAGCCATCGGCCTGATTACAGACCAGTCGCCCAACCGCAGCGAGGCCCATTATTGGACCACTTTCTTGAATCAGGACACCGTGTTCATGGATGGCGCCGAGCGCATTGCCAAGCTGATGGACTTCCCCGTCTTTTATTGTGAATTGGAACGGACATCCAGGGGATATTGCAAAGTGCTCTTCGATTTGGTTACCGAAACTCCCAAGCAGACGGCGGATGGCGAGATAACCGAGTGCTTCGCCCGTCGTCTGGAGCAGACCATCCGGCGCGAACCGGCTTATTGGTTCTGGTCTCATAAACGCTGGAAAAATAAACGAAAAGAAGCTGTGCAACATGGATAAGATTGCTGTTGTCATATTGAATTGGAACGGATGTGATATGCTCCGTTCCTTCCTTCCCTCTGTTGTGCGTTTTTCGGAGGCGGATGGTGCTGTGGTGTATGTGGCGGACAATGGCTCTACGGATGCTTCTGTGGCAATGCTCCGTCGCGAGTTTCCTTCTGTGCACTTGATTCTGCTGGAAGAGAACCACGGTTTTGCCGACGGATACAATCTAGCATTGAAGCAAGTGGAGGCAGAATATGTAGTGCTGCTCAATTCCGATGTAGAGGTCACCGAGCACTGGCTTGTCCCGTTGGCAGAGTATATGGATGCCTATCCGGAGACGGCCGCTTGCCAGCCGAAGATACGCAGTTGGCGTAACAAGGGGCAGTTTGAGTATGCCGGAGCTGCGGGAGGTTTCATCGACCGCTATGGCTATCCCTTCTGCCGCGGCCGTATTATGGGCGTGGTAGAAGAGGACAAGGGGCAATACGACACGGTGATACCCATTTTCTGGGCTACGGGGGCGGCTCTGTTCATCCGTCTGGCAGACTACCGGGAAGCGGGTGGGCTGGACGGACGTTTTTTTGCCCACATGGAGGAGATAGATTTATGTTGGCGGCTTCGTGCCCGTGGCAGACAGTTGGCATGTATACCGCAGAGTGTGGTATTTCATGTGGGAGGGGCCACTTTGAAGAAGGAGAATCCGCGCAAGACCTTCCTCAATTTTCGTAATAACCTTGTCATGCTTTATAAGAATCTGCCGCAGGAGGACTTGGCGTCCGTGATGCGTGTACGTGCGGTGCTCGATTATGTGGCTGCGTTCAGTTTCATGCTGAAAGGCCAGTTACCCAATGCTTTGGCCGTATTCCGTGCGCGCCGTGCCTACCACTCCCTCCGCACTTCATTAGCAGCGTCCCGCAAAGAGAATCTGAAAAAAACTACGCTTGCCGTAATACCGGAACGGACAAAAAACAGTATATTGGCGCAGTTTTATCTGCATGGAAAGAAATTCTTTTCCCAATTGTAGGAACTGTTGCCTTTTATAATTGTTCAATCTATTAAAGGTTTTGAATTATGGAAAAACTAGTTAGAAAAATCGGATTAGTGGCACACGACGCCATGAAGAAAGACCTCATCGAGTGGGTACTGTGGAACTCGGAATTGCTGATGGGGCATAAATTATTGTACGGGCACCACGGGTACCCTTATCCTCGAAGCCCTCCGGGAGAAACATCCTGATGTGGAGTGGGATTTCACTATCCTTAAATCCGGTCCTTTGGGCGGTGACCAGCAGATGGGCTCGCGCATTGTGGACGGAGAGATTGACTATCTTTTCTTTTTCACCGACCCGATGACCCTTCAGCCGCACGATACGGATGTGAAGGCGTTGACCCGCCTTGCCGGTGTGGAGAACATCGTGTTCTGCTGCAACCGCAGTACGGCAGACCATATCATTTCCAGCCCGTTGTTTGTCGACCCGACGTATGAACGCACTGTTCCCGATTACAGCAACTACACCAAGCGGTTTGCAAATAAGCCGGTGGTGGCCGAAGCGGTGGAATCGGCAAAGAAGCGGAAACGGCAAAAATAAGGATGAAACTCGGTTCTACTGGGCATTCTTAATCTATCGCTACCCTTCGTTCATGGACAGCCCACACTGGTGCGATAGCCCACCCTTGCCGTTTGAAGTCATAGAGTTGCACAATAATGGTGTTGGTGAATCTGCCCATTCTATGTCGTTGAGGTATTGGTAGGGGAAGCGGAACTCTGTGAGGTTTATTTTCAATAGTTCATTCCTTCTGAAGTCTGCATAGTTGTATGGGTTTGTAAAGTCGTAAGGGGTGGGCAGGTAGAGGGCATTTCTCCAATGAAACTCGGAGCTGTATTTGATAGCAAGCGGCCGGTAGCAGGAAGAGAGCGACGATGGGGAGTTATGCCAGTCGTTGTATAGCGTTTCTCATTGACTTTTTGTTGATGATGGGGCAAAGGTACGGAATATTGGTATCAATGGTTGTATTCTACGGCAGAAAAGTTGCTGCATGCTCACTGCAGAACTTCTGTATACATTTTGCAGTGCTACTGCATATCTGTTGCAGCGTTACTGCAAAGCTGTTGCAGTACTACTGCAAATATATGTGCAGTGTTACTGCAAACCGTTTGCAGCGCCACTGCAAAAAGCATGCAGTGTCTTTGCAGTGGGAAGTGTCTGTGTATCAATAGTGAATGGGGTGATTCGGCAATCTGTCATTCTCCGCGGCGTTGGCATATTTCCACTCCTGCAGCCTCTATATCCGCGCCCATCGGTGGATTGCGCTTTGCCAGCTTGAGGGTTATTTCTTCTATCTGTGGGAAGTCGTGGAACAATCGGTTTATAATTCGCCCGCATACATGTTCCAATAGTTTGGAAGGAATGTCCATCTCTGCCTTCACAGCTGTATGTACATCGGCATAGCTCACGGTGTCGGCTACGTCGTCCGTTTCTGCCGCACGCCGGATATCAACTTGCAGGCGCAGGCTGACGGTAAACTCATTGCCTACCACGGTTTCTTGTTCGCCCACGCCGTGATGGGCGAAGAAGCGAAGCGTGTCAAGGAAAATATAACTGGTCATTACTTGTAGATTGTTTTCTGCAAACTTACTGATATTTTGTGGTACGGGCAAATCAGTATCCGGTTATTACGATTCTGGTTGCGGATTGTATTCTGTAAAATATAAAAATAGCGCGAAATTGTTTTTTATAGAATACAATTATGTGAGGGTCGGAATGAACTTATCGAATTATTTTAGGCACGGAATTATACGGGTTATCACGGTTACTTTCAATATTATCCGTGATTGTCCATGTAATCCGTGCCTAAAATAATACTTTGCTAAGAATCCTTTCTTATCTTCCGGTGCTTTCTATCATGCTCCTTATTTTCTCGTTCAGGCTTTCTGCCTTCATCAGTTGTTCCAGTGTCAGGTGCATGCGCCAGCGCCAGTAGTGCCGCGGGTTGGCAGGAATATTGATGCGTTCTTCCTGCACGTTCGGGTTGCGCCATTTGCCGTCCATGGACATCCAGTCTTGCAGGGAGAGGATGCAGAGGATGGAGTTGCTATGGAGGTGATTGCGAACCACTTCTTCGCAGAGCTCCGGCGTGGCCGTTGCCGGTGCGGCACCGTAGTGCCCGAGCATGGTGTTGTAGTAACGCTGCGTCTGTTGGAAGTCTTCTTCCCACCAGCCGCGCAGGGTAGACATGTCGTGCGTGGAGATGGTGCAGACCGAACGGTATGGATACCAGTCTGTGTGGCCGAATTCTTGTTTCGGGTCTTTCGGCATACGTTGTATCTCCAGGGAAAGGATACGCAGGTCGTTCATCACCCATGCCACGCAATCGGGAATCATGCCTAAGTCCTCACCGCATACCAGCATGCGCGTGGACTGTGTCAGTTGCGGCAGTTTCTTCATGGCTTGCTGTCCCCAGAAGTCGTTGTGGCGGTGATAGTAGTACTGGTCATACAGCCGGTTGAAGGCAGCCTTTTCCCAATCGTTCAGTGCGCGGTAGATGTAGTCGTGCTGCACGCCGATGCGCGGATGGTATTCGTGCGGATTGTTGCGGTCGGGCACGAACAGCACATCGCTGATAAGGGCGTAAAGCCCGTCACGAATCCAGATGCTGTCATCGTCCGTTTTTCCGGCAAAGTAGGCTTCCACCTTGCGCTGGGTGTCGAACTCGGGACGCATGCGGTAAACCTCCCACGTGTCTGTCGGCTCTATGAAGGTCTGTTTCACATAGTCTGTATGCGGGCCGAAGATTTGTCCGAGGAAGTACTCATGGATATAGGGCTTCAGGAAGAAGTCTTCGCGGAATGCCAGCCCGTAGCTTTCTATCTCCTCGCGCGTCATGGGCAGGGCGGGGACGAATTGTCCCAACAGCCCGTGTACGGCGTGCATCGGTATCTCCCAAATGCGGAAGAAGCCGAGGATGTGGTCTATGCGGTAGGCATCGAAGTATTCTGCCATTTTGTGGAAACGTTTCATCCACCAGGCATAACCGTCTTTTTCCATGACATCCCAGTTGTAGGTGGGGAGGCCCCAGTTCTGTCCGTTCACGGAGAAGTCATCGGGCGGTGCACCGGCTTGGCCGTTCAGGTTGAAGTAGTGGGGTTCCTTCCAGGCTTCCACACTGTTGCGGCTGATGCCGATGGGGATGTCGCCTTTCAGCACTACGCCGTTGGCGCGCGCATGTTCGGTGGTGGCAAGCAGTTGCAGGTGCAGATTGAACTGGATGTAGTAGTAGATGGCAATATGCGGATAGTCGGCAGAGTCCGGCCGGCACAATGTCTCTATCTCCTTGGCATCGTAGGTGGCATACTTGGGCCACTCGCGGAAATTCGGGGTCTTGTAGGCATCACGCAGGTAGCTGAAGACGGCATATGGCTGCAACCATTCCTTGTTGGCTTCGTAGAAATTACGGAAAGCATCCGATGCCAGCACCTTTTCCCCTTCCTGCTTGAAGATGAGGTGGAAGTATTCCCACTTTGTCTTGTTCACAGCTTCGTAGTCCACGGCGGGCAGGGCATTCAGTTCCTTCTGGCGTTTGTTGAATTCGGCCATCACCTTCTTGTCCTTCAAGCTGCCCAACTGCTTCAGGTCGGCGTACATGGGATGGAAGGCATAGATGGAGATGCTACTGTAAGGGTAGGAGTCTGTCCAGGTATGCGTCATGGTAGTGTCGTTGATGGGCAGAATCTGCACCGCCTTCTGATTGGTGGCAACTGCCCAGTCAATCATGCGCTTCAAGTCGCCGAAATCGCCTACACCGAAGCTTTTCTCGGAGCGCAGGGAGAATACGGGTACGGCTACTCCGGAACCTTTCCATGCAGGAAGATTGAAGTATACATAACGGTCGCCGACAGCCAGCGTTTCGTTGGCGGCTATCTGCGGGTCGGCCATATAGCGGTTGGGATTGTTCTCCCAGGCCACGGCACGGCGCTCTTTCTTGTTGTAAAGGACGAATTTATACTCTAGCGGGAAGCTGATTTTGCCGGCATCCACTTCTACCTGCCATTCGGGGAAGTCGATGTCGCTCATAAGGGCAGCTTTGTCCGGGTTCCAGTCACCCAGCGCCTTCTGGTTTCCGCAGAGTGCCAGGCAATGGTCACTGTCTATGCAGGGGGCGTACGCCTTTATCAGCAACCCCTTTTTGTAGCTTTTCGGGGCGGCACTGCGTTCGCGATGCGCCAGCAGGGATTCTGTGAAAGCGGATGTATAAAAATACTGCTGCTCGGGCAGATTCTTCCAACAATCTTCTATGCGGTAAACTTTCTTCGGATTGTCTGCAACGTGCAGGATGCGTGGCAGGCTGTTCCACTCTGTCCGTATGGTTCTGCCATCTCGATAGATGTGGTAACTGTATTCGACGCTTCCATTACCGGGAATCTGGATATCCACTTCCGCGGTCCAGTGAATGCCGTCTACAGTGTGCAGGGGGGTGGCTTTGTTGGGCTGGTTGTTGCCAAGTTCCGGGATGGAACCCAGGACTCTGACTTCTTCACCCCAGCTGGTGCGATACTCGATATTGAATATTAGTGTCATATTATATTAGATTTAGAAATAGCAATAGCTGCAATGATTATGCAAGTATAGAAAATATTCCTCATAATCATGCAGCT
>OOCY01001634.1_pt1 | contig 9860 bp, 10 predicted proteins | sample 1671291 | NCBI WGS metagenome assembly OOCY01 (sample SAMN06348141, study PRJEB24527) | human gut metagenome | biome: human gut; feature: ankylosing spondylitis patient; material: feces | host: Homo sapiens | place: China | collected 2015-10 | reverse complement strand
CGTACCTTCTTTACAAAACCAAAAAATTTGCTTTTCCCCTTTATGATTCAAAAGCCAAAAACGCAACATCCCATCAAAAACGAAATAACTATATCTTTCTATTTCTCCTTCCTTAATCAATAATGTATCTTTACTAATCAATATCCGCTCAAAATATTGGTCAAACAACTTAGATTCCTCCAAATTAAAAATATTGATGCTAAAATTAGCTCCTTTAAGTAATTTTTCTAAAAGCATAATATTTACAGACTATAGTTTTCATCAGTTTTGATAGCCGATTTTTATTCCAGAATACCGAAACGAACCAGAGCGTTCCGGATACCATGCTCATCCACTGTCTCCGTTATATAATCGGCAACGCTTTTCACAGCCTCGGAAGCTCCTCCCATAGCTATTCCCATCCCGGCTGCACGAATCATGGAAATATCATTCCCACCATCACCAAAAGCGATGGTTCCTGAAACATCAAATCCATAATAGGAAGCAAATTCATTGATACCCATAGCCTTGTTTACTCCCGCCACATTGACATCCGCAAAGAAAGGGTTCCATCTGGAAACAGAAAGTCCGGAAAGTTGTGCCATAACTTCTTTTTCCATTTCTTCATCACAATATATACATAACTGACAACATTCGCCTCCCATAAACTCCTTTTCAATGTCTGCCACTGGCGGTGTAGGGTGATTGACCAACCTGGCCAATTCGATGACGGTCGGATTGAGTTCGTTGACAAAAATACCTTTATTTGTTTCGATAGCCAGAGCAAACCCATAATGTTGAGCCAATACCAGTACCATCTGAAAATCCTTTTCGGGAATCTGTTTACGAGATATAGGAGTGCCATCTCTCAGTACACAATCGGACCCATTCAAAGCTATCACTGCATCGTATGGAATCTCTTCAAGCTCGTGAAGATCGGTAAACGCCCTCCCAGTTGCTATTATGATTTTTATACCGGATTCATGAACTTGCTGCAACGCTTCGATAGCCGACTGCGGAACGCGGTGAGTGTCGAAACTCACCAATGTTCCGTCTACATCTAAAAATATAGCTTTGGTCTCCATTATAAAATATTTTGGTCTAATAAATTCATTCTATCTGCATCATCTCAATTTTGTGAATATCTATATTCATTCGGTGCAACTCCCGTTGCTTTCTTAAACACCAGACTGAAATATTGCACACTCGGATAGCCCAGCCGACGCGCTACGGCAGCAGGTGTATTACCGCCTTCCGATAACATTTTCTTGGCCGTGTACAAGCATTTGAACTGGAAGTATTCAGCCAATGTCTTACCCGTCTCAAACCTCAGCAAATCATCAAAGTAAGCCGTCGAAAGATTCAGTTTTTCGGCACAGCATCCGGAAGTGGGCAGCTTCCCCTCCTGCAACTTTCCGGAAGTGATATACTCGTCCAATATCCCTTCCATTTTCCCCAGAATCATCTTGTTCTTATTCTCACGGGTGATGAATTGCCGCTCATAGTAACGTGAGCAATAATCCAGCAGCAATTCGATGTGACGGGACAGGATGGTATTGCTATGCGTATCAATGGAATGATGAAGTTCATCATCAATATTCTCAAGGCAACACGTCACTTTGGCCGTTTCGCGCTGTGACAGATGCAACGCCTCCTCCTTGCGGTAGAAAAAGAAAGTATAGTTGTCGATATGATTCTTTAACGTAGTACAAAGCAATAAATCGGGATGAAATGCCAGCAGCCAACCTTTGTCCGGAAGCGTATTGTTCTTGTTCATCCGGAATATCTCGCCGGGAGTAAGAAATACCATCGTAGCATTGGAATAATCATAATATTTCCGTCCGCAGCAGTCACAATCCCCTTCACAGTCCTCAATCAGTAGGATGGCATAGAATTCAAACTTCACAGCATCCTGATACACACTAGGATTTTCCAGATTAATAATGCTTACCTGAGGATGCAACGTTTTACATCCCAGGCACCGGTTACATTCACATACGGTCTTTATGTCCAATGTATTGTCTTTCATCACCTATAAAGTCATTCTCATTATTGTAACTTCAGATATATAAAATCTTAAGGATATGTTTTCCACACCTTCACAATATACCAATTACAAAATTAGAGGAAAATCCAGACATCTTCACTACCCTTATTACGGATTATATAACCTTAGTTACTGTTTTTATATCTGGCTACGTGACTTCATCTCCAGATACTTGTTTATCACGTCCACAGAAAGATTTTCCGGTGTAGTCAGCACAGAACTGATGCCGTGCTGCTTCAAGGTGGAGACTATCAGCCGTTTCTCGAATACAAATTTCTCGGCAATGACATGGCGGTAATACCCTTCCGTATCCCTCGCAGGAGTGGCGACGTACTCTTTCAGAGCGGCATCTTCGAAGAAGATGACCAGCAACCGGTGCTGGCGGTTCAACTGCTGCAAATAAGCCAACTGGCGATTCAAGCTGCCGATGCCGGAAAAATTGGTATACAGCACCAAAAGACTGCGTTTGTTGACGCGCTTGTTCAAATGTACGCACAATGAGGAAAAGTCGGTCTCCCCAAAAGTAGTCTGCTGGCTGTAAAGGTTCTCCAATAACGCCTGCATTTGTCCGGGCTGTCGGGAGGCGGGGATAAATGTATCAAAGTGCTCATTAAACGTTACCAGTCCGGCTTTATCCTCCTTCCGCATGACAACGTACGAAAGAACCAGGGAGGCATTAATAGCATAGTCCAGCAAGGTCATCCCGCGAAATGCCTGCTGCATAATCCGCCCCTTGTCTATCACGTTATAGATTTGCTGGGAACGCTCGTCTTGATAGACATTTACCATAAGTTCGTGCCTCCGGGCGCTTGCTTTCCAGTTTATCGTGCGGTAATCGTCGCCTTTCACATACTCCTTTATCTGTTCGAACTCCGTATGATGCCCCACCCTGCGGATACGTTTGATGCCCAATTCCGTCAAGTTGTCGCTGATAGCAAGCAACTCATACCGATGGAGCATCAGATAGGACGGATATACCTTGACATCCAGCGGAGCATCGCAAGTATATCTGCGGGAAAGCAATCCCATTCTGCCTGCCACAAACACCCGAATCCGTCCGAAAGAGTAAATCCCCCGCCGCGTGGGACGCAGATGATACGTAATCGTCCTGCCCTCATTCGCCTGGAGCCTCATCCGGAAATCAATATTCCGCAACTGGAATGCAAAAGGAATCTCATCCACCACTTCCACAGCCACCGGATGCGGATAACTGCTCTCCACACGTATGTTCACGGTGTTCTCATCTCCGTTGGAGAAGCGGGTAGCACACTGGCGGAATGCCCGGATGCCGCGAATGCGATAGAGCATCACCCCATCCACCAGCGCCGACACCGCCAAAACAAAAAGCGCCCACTGCCCGATTGCAAAGAATGGAGCAAAGACGTACCCGATACCCATCAGCAGGACTATCAGAACAAGAGCAATATAGAATCGGCGGCCTAATCTCATTTCGGCACTTCCACCTTATCAATCAGACGTTGCGTCACCTTTACCGGCGAATAGCCTTCCATCTCGGCTTCCGCTGTCAATATCAAGCGATGCTGAAGCACATACGGAGCAACGAACTTAATATCCTCCGGTGTCACAAAGTCACGTCCCTGCAACAGTGCATATGCCTTGGAGGCCTGCATCATTGCCACGGACGCACGCGGAGAAGCTCCTAAATATACAGCCTTGCTGGTACGCGTCTGCTGTACAATCAACGCGATGTACTGAAGCAGCGTGCGGTCTACAAACACGTGTTCCATCAGCCTGCGCAACGAAAGCAGTTCTTCTTTTGTGAGCACGGGCGCCAGGCTCTCCAACTTCACCAACGAAGCATTGGCGTGGTGGCGCTCCAGGATGTCCACCTCCTCCTCCAATGAGGGATATCCCATGGTTATTTTCATCAGGAAGCGGTCCAGTTGCGCTTCAGGCAACTTATAAGTCCCCTCCTGCTCCACCGGATTCTGGGTTGCCAGAATCGTATAGAGTTCTCCCATCTGATGCGTGGTACCGTCAATGCTGACCTGCCGTTCTTCCATAACCTCGAACAAGGCTGCCTGCGTCTTGGCGGGAGCGCGGTTTATCTCGTCCACCAGCACGAGGTCGGCAAACACCGGTCCTTGATGAAAGTCAAAGTCATTGGTTTTCATGTTGAAGACCGTAGTACCCAACACGTCACTCGGCATCAAGTCCGGAGTAAACTGAATGCGGCTGAAGTCCGCCTTAATCAAGCGTGCCACCAGACGGGCAAGCAGTGTCTTTGCCACCCCCGGCACTCCCTCCAGCAACACATGACCGTTTGCCAGGACAACCGTCAGCACCAGGTCCACCGTCTGCTCCTGCCCCACTATGACCGTAGCAATCCGGTCCTTCAACGCTTGTATCTTCTCGGAAAAGAGAGTCAAGTCCACCCGTTTTTCTGTGTTCTCTTCCATAAATATCTTCTTTATATATGATTGATTATTTCATTCATTCTATCAATAAGCCGTTTCATCTCTTCCTCAGAGATACTGCGCCCTCCGTACACCACCGGCCTCACCTCGCGGATGAACGCGGCTATTTCCCCCGCTTCCATACCCGTCTTCCGGGCAATCCTGCCGAAAGAGCGCTCATCCTCTGCCACTTCCTCCACATCCACTTGTATTTCCCTCCTCAGTTCCTCCGCAAAATAGAGATATTTCTTGCGGACTAAGTCAGCATGGTCCTTCTTCTGATAATAAAGAGTACCTATCAACTCTGCAAACTCCAAAGACTTATTTTCCGGTTCGCGGATAACCGGAATGGCGCGCTGCTTCCTGCGGGCTGTAAATATCATAAAGAGCAGGATGGAAACCATACTCAAGTACAATGCCCAGCGAAGCGGCGGCTGCGAAAGGAAATAGCGAAAAGGAGACATCTGTACCTGGGCTGTTTCTTTCATATAGCCTTCGGTACGGACAATGGGAAATCCACCCATCTGGGACAATATACGAAAAAGATAAGCCGCATTCTTCCCATCCAGCACACCATAGTTCGTAAAAAGCAGGGGAGTGGAAGCCAGTATAACTTCCCCTTTTCCCCAAGAAACCGACATGGCAACCGGATGAGCAGCTTCTCCGGTAACAGTTTTTTCCGCCAACACTTTACTAGAAATGGAATCTGCAAAGAAATAAGACTGACAAAGTTGGGGATAGAAACAGAAAGTCTGCTGCGGATAAACCGCCGAATCCCCCACCCAGCACAAACTGTCTTTCGAAAGCAATGCAGTGGCATATTTTTTCAAAGCCGACGGACTGAAATAGGAATAGCTGCACTCAAATCCCAGCGTATCTTTCAAAATACGGCTGAAAGAGCTCCCCACCAGCATAATCCGGTCTCCCCGTCCCGCCATCTTCAACATCGCCTCCACATCTACATCCGTCAAATGCAGGTTATCGGTAACAACCAGTATTCCGCGGCGGAGCGTCGTATCTTCCTGCTCCAGTTCATAAAAAGTCTTTCTCGACAACGAATATCCCTTCGGCAACGATGAAGACAGCAGGCTATCGAACACGGCACAGCCGAACGGTTGCTTGTCATAATGGCTGAACGTAGGGTTCCAGACAAACTTCTTTGGCAGACGGCACTCTATCGCAAACATCAACACCAGAAAAACAATGATACCGGCTATAAACCAATGGTTCCCCTTCATGCCGCCCCTCCTTTCTCCACTTCTTTCTGCAAATCCCGCATCGCATGGAACAAAGTTTCGGTCGCTTCAAAATTTCCGTAACGTACTCGTAGAAAATGGTTGGTCATTTGGCGGAAAGCTGGCAGACGGACTTCATAGATATATTGTGTTGGCGTTTTATATAACTGCCAGTCTATACGTTTTCCATCGCTGAGCTGTTTCAGCGTCTGCAGATAGAGCAAACGCACCGCCTCCCGATAATCCGTCCGGACAAGCGCATCGGCAATTCCCTCCGCAAAATCCACTCCATAGATGGTGTCCTCCCCCACTGTATAGGGCAGGGTACTCTTGCGCGAACGCATGAACAGTTCCGGACGCTTCTTGTACACAAACCAAATGACCAATACCAGGATAAGAACGGCAATGCATATCAATACGACCTCCGAATATTCTGCCACCAACGTATTCCCGAATATCTTGTCCAGCAGCTTGCCGAACCATCTGCTGAACCACTCAAGTACATTAATTTCGGGAGCTATCAACTCACGACTGTAAGCAAACGCCGGGTCAGACTGCCAAGCGGCAACCTGTGCAGTATCACAAACCAGTGTATCAGCCGGAGCCATATTCATAGTCCGTTATCAGAGTTTATCAAAATTGTCAATATCACTCTCCACCATCACATAATCTATCTTTTCCGAAGCATGACCGTATTGATAAGCCAGTCCCAGCAATGAGAAAATCATGGACATATAAACGCCGAATGCCTGGACCACCGCCAGCAGATAAAGCACAAAGCTATAGGCTGCCGATACAGTGGCACCGCCACCTGCATCAGTCATTGCAAAGATATATTTCACAATAGTCCCGATATACCATGGAATCATCGTCACTCCCTGCAAGATGGCGGCGATGAATCCCATAACAATGGAAATCAGTACGATACCTCCCCAGGTAGCGAAACCCAGTCGGTAGGCCTTCTTCAAGGCATCTATGATATAGATATCTTCGAACAGATAGACTGGAGCCCAAATAGCAAGTGGCACAGACACCACCACAACGAGCAGAACGAACAAGAACGCAATCGCCATGAACGGAATGACGGTGGCTATAAAACCAACAATAAGCCCTACAAACAGCACCAAAAGCACACCGATAATCATTATCAGAAATACCCTTCTGACATTACGGAACAACAAGGGCTTCAGCATCCCTAACGTCACTCCCTCCAAGCATTCTTCCCGTTCATTGTAAGTACGGACCAATGCGTAGACCAAAGAGGTCAGCATGACAGTTCCTAGCAGATAGAGAACGGCATACAGACTGTAATAAGTCACCAGTGCCATGATGGACGCTCCGACAACAGAAGAGTCGAACGAGCCATTGTACCGCTCATCAGCCCGTTCAAGCTCAGTCCCTGAAGCAGACAAAGCGGCAACATCAGATATGTGGTGAATTTCATCAACGGCTTCCAATTCTCTTTGATAAAATCAAAGGTAGCAGTTAGTTTCTCTCCAAAAGAACGTTGTACATACAGTGCGATTTTAGGTTTCTGTGCTTCCATGCTTCTTTCTGTTTAGGTAAATAAATATAATAAAAAAAGATAAACGACAAAGAGAGTAGAATAAAGCCGAACCTCAAAGCATCCGGAAGTTCGGTATGGCGGGTAACGAATCCTTCTATAAATCCTGCCATGATGAATACGGGTACCGTACCCACCACTATTTTCAGTCCTTTTTTGGCTCCCCGTTTGAAAGATTCCAGCCTTGAATAGGTTCCGGGAAAGAGCCATCCGTTGCCCAGGGCAAGACCGGCGGCACCGGCTACAATAATCGCCCAGATTTCGAGTGTCCCGTGCAGCCAAATGGCAAGGAAGGACTCCCAAAGCAAGTCGTGCTGATAAAAGAAGGTTTGGAAAGCCCCTATCATGATACCATTGTTAAGGAGCATGTATCCGGTGCCAAAACTGGTCAGCAACCCCATGGCAAAGCAGTTGAAGGAGACCATGATATTGTTCAGCGTGATACTCAGAAACATGGGGAACTCGGAGGAACCGTTATATACAGCCATAGGTTCACCATTAGCGATATTGTTCAAAGTCATATCCACATAGGAGGTTCCTAAAATCAAACGCACAAAATCGGGGTCTCCGGCAGCGGATACCACTCCTATCAATGCGCTGACCACAAATATAATGAAGGAAGCCACCAGCTCACGGCGTGCATCGTGCATGGCCGAAGGCACTTCACGGGTCCAGTAGGTGATAATTCTTGACCATTTCTCGCGCTTGTTTCTATAAATGCGGTTGTGCAATGCCGAGGCAAGATTGTTCAGATAGATAGTGATGCGGGAAGCGGGGAAATGCGTTTGGGCAAAAGCCAGGTCTGCCGTAAGCTCCGTATATGCGTCGGCAAGCTCATCGGGAGACAGACTGTCCGCCTGCTCCACTATTTTTTCTGCTTGTTTCCATTTTTCGATGTTCCGCCGGATAAACGTCACTTCTTTCATACCCCATGAATATTTCAGAGAAGTTTTGTCTGAAATCGGTAACAAAAATAAGAGAATAATGATATATTTGCAATGAAATACTAAAAATGTTTTATCAGGAATGGCAGAATCTACAATTATCACCGGGCAGTTTGTCCGCATCAGTCAAACGCCTGCCAGTATCGGTGAACGGCTCATTGCACTGGTCATAGACTATATTCTGCTCGGATTCTATGTATTTTCTACTTTGGCCTTGTTTTCACGGATTCATCTGCCCTCTGATTTCACGATGCTTTTCTTCCTCGCTATCGTCTACCTGCCGGTCTTGTTTTACGCATTTCTCTGCGAAATGTTCAACCAGGGACAAAGTCTCGGCAAGCGGCTGATGAACATCCGTGTCGTAAAAGCAGACGGTTCCACGCCCGGCATAGGCTCGTACCTGCTCCGATGGCTTCTCTTTCCTATCGACGGACCGGTGACCGGTGGCCTGGGACTTCTGGTCGTCCTTTTGACCAAAAACAGCCAGCGAATGGGCGACCTTGCTGCCGGCACCATGGTAATCAAGGAAAAGAATTACCGCAAGATACACGTCAGCCTCGATGAGTTCGACTACCTGACCAAAGACTACCGGCCTACCTATCCACAAGCTTCCGACTTGTCATTGGAGCAAATCAACGTCATTACTCGGACCCTGCAATCGGGTAAGAAAGACCGTACACGACGCATTGCCTCCCTTGCGAAAAAAGTGCAGGAACTTCTCTCCATCACTCCTCATGACGGTAACCCGGAAAACTTTCTTCAAACCATTCTCCGGGACTACCAGTATTATGCCTTGGAAGAAATTTAATACAAACTTCCAACAAAACCCAAGAAGTGTTAAGTCTTACGCTTATTTAAAATTCAAGCTGCATCTTTTTGGCTTTTCATTTGTTAATTAGCCAGAAGGTCTTAACTAAATAACAAAGAACAATTATGAAACGAATCATTACATTAATCACACTGGTATTGGTAAGTGCATCTACCTTGATGTATGCACAGAGTAGTAACGAAACGCGCCGTGCAGAGCGTAAAGCCCAACGCGAAGCCCAGAAAGCACGCGAAAAAGCGGAAAATGAAAGGAACTATGCCATTGCCGTCCAGGCATTGAAAGAGGGCAAGTTTGTATTGGAAGCAGACCAGCTGGTATTCAAGAGAGGAAGGAGTGCATTTGTTTCATCGACAACAAACTTCGTTATGATGGACGGTGAACACGCATCTGTACAAATAGCTGCCAACAGTGCCCTTGCAGGCCCCAACGGAATAGGCGGCATCACAGTGGACGGCAGCAGAAAGGAAATGAAAATCACGACCGACAAAAAGGGAAACGTGAATTGCAGCTTCAGCGTACAAGGCATCGGAATATCCGCACAAGTGCATATCACACTGACCAACGGCGGCAATAATGCATCAGCAAGAATCAGCCCGAACTTCAATTCGAATACCCTGACGCTGAACGGAGTCCTAGTTCCATTGTCCCAGTCAAACGTTTACAAAGGGCGGGCTTTATAAAACGCTCCTTTTGTCCGTACAAAGTATGAAGAAAAGAAGATATTCATATCGTGTTCGCAGGATATGAATATCATGTAGACATGAAATTAATAGAATGCAATACAAGGAATTAATGTTCTGTATAACAGTTTATTAATTCCTTGTATTGCATATAAAGGATTCTAA
>OOCY01001629.1_pt1 | contig 9887 bp, 11 predicted proteins | sample 1671291 | NCBI WGS metagenome assembly OOCY01 (sample SAMN06348141, study PRJEB24527) | human gut metagenome | biome: human gut; feature: ankylosing spondylitis patient; material: feces | host: Homo sapiens | place: China | collected 2015-10 | reverse complement strand
AATCCAAGAGGGTATATAGCTCTTTTAGAGTTTACACAGAATTAATTACAGTCTCGGCAATAATTCTAACACTATTGTTAAAGCTGAAAAAACCACTAAGCAGATTTTCTTCATGTTGTACATTTCCTTTACAAGTCCAAATTTATCTACGTGTTCCGTCATCATAAAAATGTATTTTCAAAGCTTTCTCAGTTGGGTAAATTGATAAAATCAAAAGAATACATTGAATTGTCATAAGAATCAATCCTGCAACTCCAATCGTATTCTTATCACTATGGTATAATGGAATATGTATCAAAGCAGAGGGTATAATCATTACCCATCCTATTTTCCACCAAAGTTTTCCGCAATAGTCGTGTGCAAATTTCCATGTATCCATATTTTTCATTGAACGAGTTGTTCTGTATCCATATATACCATTTATATGTTTGGGACAATGTTTCCACATTATTCTTCCACCGACAATCATAATAATTGGAACTAATAAATCACATATTAACATAAACAACCAAAAGCACATAAAATCCATCTCCCAACATTTCGATTTATCATACTGTTTTAGCATGAACATCTTCAATTTTTTCCAGTATACCACAAAACATAGAAAGTGTTCTTAAGATTATCTGAAGTTTCCGCAAAACGCAATGTGAAGTATATATACACTAAGGATATGGACAGAAAGAGTGGGAGGGAAGATGCAGCAGAAAATGATAACACAGAAGAGAACACAGGCAGAGTGCCGCCCGCGCTATCAGGAGGTGGCAGTCGATCATACTGCCGTTAGTGATATGAAGTATAAGCAGATGAACCGGGCTGTACTAACCGAATTTTTATCGTACTCTTCCCTGAAGCGGAGCAAGGGCAATACACATCTGTTCCATTTCCTGCGCTTGTGGGCAAGAGCGGCAACCAGACCTGGATACAAGGATGGCATTGCATATAATACCGGAATGCTGATCCTTCCTTTGGACTCCAAAAAGCACAGGAATCATCTTTGCCGGGTATTGGATGTGCGAACACCGGAAGATGCTCTGCACATCTTAAAAGAAATGCAGAAGATGAAGGTTCTGACCTATAAGGTGCAACAGGGGCAGGTGTGGATCTGGCTGGACTGGAGCTGTATTTTCATAAATCCGAAAAAGGAGCTTTCGCCCATGCAGAGATTGTTCTATGCGGAATCAGGATTCATATTATTCCCCATTACAGCAATTTCAAAGTTATTACGATTGGATGAGCCGGACAGACACTTGAGCCCGATGGATATGTTCCTGGACCTGTGGTTTCATGGAACCGTGTGTGATCCCTATACGGCAGGTAGTGTATTAATGCCGGTAGTACACTTGGAACTGAACCAAAAAGTGTACAAGGAATGTATGGAAAATGAAAAGATCTTAGATCCCAGAGTGCATCTGGATGATCTGGCGGTGCGCTGGAACTGCTCTAAGTCTACGGTGTCGCGAAGACTTGGCACTTTTGTGTCGGATGGCTTACTGGGCATCTATGAGACACATCCCGCATGTCTGGAATCACAGGGCATGCTGCTTGTGTTGCCCGGATATTGCAGCCGGCATTTTTCCAGACGGGGGAATGTGGTACAAGATCCGGCTCTGCCTGATCCGGAAACGGCGATCCTTGCAGTAGAGATCGCAAAACACGATATCTGGGATGAGCAGCACCTTCCGGAGCATATCAGGCGTTTCGCTCAGACAGCACGTTTTAAAGGGAATGGGCAGAAACTTACACCAATGAATCCGTTCTACCCATATCTGGATAATCTGGGACAGGACATGGAGAAGGCAGCAGGCGGAAGGGATGAGTGCACACCGGTTGCTGAGAAAGTTATGGGGGATGTGCCCTATGAAAATACTGAACCTGCTGGAACTGTGGAGGGAAGAAACCATTGGCAGCAGGCACGTTTCCTGTTCTGGTTAGAGTGGGGGGAGAACGGGGCAGAGTTTTTCTGCGTTCCGGTTCGGACGGTCTGGAAGCAGTGGTATAAACTTATGTGCAGAGCCTATGAGGGCTGTGGACCGCCAGATGTATGATTGCAGGATCGCCGGTTTTGGTTTCAGAAATGATCTGAATGAAAGAAAAGGAATCGATTGGAAAATCAAGGCATTTTGTGATCAGAAAATTCCAGATATTTCTTTAGTGGCTTTGGAAGGAGACAAAAAAAGGTACGGTTATGGCTGTGATACGTTCTATTGTCTCCTGACAGAATAGCATAACGTAAATAAATACCACTGTGTAGATGTATGGATTTTTTGGTTACAGGAAAAACACCATGCCACAAACGGCATGGATGGACAGGAAGGAAGAGGATACATGAGAAAATTATGTGAGATGAGTCTGCTCATTTTGGCACTGCTGTTCCCGTTTCCGGTATTTGCTGCCGGGCAGGAAAAAGTGATGGGAACAGTGCAAATTCAGTGCTTTGTGGATCTGTCGTTGGACGGGCAGACGATGGAACTGGTGTTTGAAGAACAGGATACGGGGGAAGAGGTAACCGTAGCAAGCAGGGAGTATAAAAACCATGCCATTACCGCACAGATGCCGGTTGGGACTTACCGGCTGTCTGCTATCCGGTTTAACGACAACCTGTATTTTGACTACCGTTATTCGTGCTCCCCGGAGACATTTTCGGTGACTGGAGAAGAACAGACAGAGCCGGTATATGTGTTTGCTGTCGGCCGGTCAGAAGCACCGAAAGCAGTCACCAGTAAGATTGTGTTTTCCGGACAGGAGAAATTTTCCGGAACGGTGCAGATCACGCTGCATGCGGTACTGGATGTGTATTATGGTGATACGGTGACTTACCGGCAGGAGGATTATACCGTAACCTCTGTGGGAGCGTCAGAAAAGACGGTTGATCTGGATGCCGGAACCTATGAGATCACAGGGATCAATGCATACGATGAGAAGCAGGAGCCGGTCACTGTCTATTACCCAAAGTATTTTACGGTTGACCGAAATGCCATGCAGAAGCCGGAGATCGCGTTACTGGTTGGAGAACAGGATACCGCCGGAACGGAGCTGGTCTGCAAAGCGGCACAGGAGATGGATGCATACCGGTATGTGGCAGACCAGAAAATGGAACTGCCCTATGAAGCGGTTACGGGACAGACGGATGTGATCGACCAGATTCTGGCTTCTTCCGGGGGAACACAGGAATCGGACAAAAAAGCAGAAACATCCGAGCAGACCAGGACAGAAGAAAGTGGGGATGCGATGAAAGATATTGTTCCGAAAAAACAGGTCACCAGAAAGTGGCTGCTCCCTGCCGGGATTGGCATGGCCTGTGCCGTTTGCCTGGTGCTTGTGAGAAAACGAAGTTTCCGATCCTGACGTTTTGACGTATATCTTTCTATGTGATCGCAAGGCATGCGATTACTGTACTTTCCATTTTTCAAAAGCGGTGAGATTGATTCTTGCCGCTTTTACCACAGGAAGGAGGAATACGTTGAAACAATATATGATTCCCTACAATTTTGCGAAGGAAGGATATGTGTATGGAAAAATCACCTGGAGCAGCATGGTACAAGCCATCATCCTGGTCGGCGCGGCGGGAAGCGTGATCTTCCGATTGCTGCCGTTCCCGTTTAAGGTACGGATGTATCTTGCCATTTTCATCCTGCTTCCGCTGGCGGTCTTGGCACTAAAAGGCATCCATGAGTTGAGCCTGTTTTCTTTTTTGCAGGATTTTTTTCAGACGATGAAAGACCAGGGCTTGTATGAGGCACCGGGCAGCAGCGTCAAGATCCACCGGGAACAGCTCCTGGTACGCAAGGAATACCAGAAAATGCAGCGGGAGAAGGCAAAAGCACGCCGAATGAAAAAAAGTGGCTGCAGAAAGGGCAGACACAGATGAAAATGAAACAGTTACGGCACGAGAAAAAAATCTATCGGGAACTGGAACGTATGCGAAAAAGCCGGACGTTTGAGAGCAGTACCGATAGGACAGGGCAGGAGCCAGATGATTTTTTGAATATGAGTGCGGCACAGCGTCTGCGGATGATCCATGCAGAAAAAATATCCGTACCGAAAGCAGAAAGAAAGACACCGGATGCAAAGGCAGACCAGTTACCACTTCCGACAACGCTGGCGGTTGATTTCCTGCCGATCAAGAAGATTAAAAACGGGACCATTTATACGGACGATGGGCGGTATGTGAAAGTTCTGGAAGTCTTACCAATCAACTTTTTGTTAAAGAGCAGGGAAGAACAGGAACAGGTGATCTACGATTTTGAAAAATTCTTGCGGATCGCACCGGATAATTTCCAGATCAAGGTGCTGGCAAAAAAGACGGATATTTCCAGTTACTTACAACGTCTGAATGAAAATATCGCATGTGAGCCGGATGAAAAGTGCAGAGCCATGATGGAGGACAGTAGGAAGCTGCTCATTGACCTGGGACAAAATGAAGCAATCTCCAGACGGTTTTTCCTTGCATTTGAGGCACCAAAGCAGGAACTTCGGATGCAGACCGAGGAAGAAATAGAGCGGGTGCTGTGCCGGATGCGTGACCGGACGCTGACCTATTTGCAAAACTGCGGGAACCGGGTGGCAATCCTTGGAAGCACGACAGAGGAAACTGCAAAGATCTTTTTTGACCTGCTCAACCGGACAAGGATCAGCTCCGTTGATTTCCCCAAGCGGGTGTCCGAAGTGTACCGGTACTATGATCTGAACTACGGGAAAGCGGGGACACAGCAGATCCCGGTGACAGAATATGTTACCCCAAAGCGGCTGGATTTTAGGCACAGTGATTACCTGCAGATGGATGACACCTACTATCAGACCTTTTATGTGCGTGCGGATTCCATCCCGGCACGTGTAGGGGCTGGCTGGACAGCCTGCATCATCAATGCCGGGGACGGGGTGGATGTGGACCTGTATGTAGAGAAAAAAGATAGGAGCAGATACATTGAGCGGATCGGACGGCGTCTGCGATGGAAAGGCTCCAGCATCAAGGGGATGGACCAGTCTACGGCAGAATATGACGAATTAAGCGACCGCATTGCTTCCGGGTACTACCTGAAAAATGGCTTATCGGGTGGAGCGAACACCAATGATTTTTACTATTTTGCGCTGATCGTTACGATTTCTGCACCTTCCCTGGAAGCGATGCGCCAAAAGGCACAGGCATACATCGATTATCTGAAATCCATGGAAATTTTACTATCCCCATGTGACTATGAGCAGGTGCGGGCATTCCATACTTATCTGCCACTGGCACGCTGCGACCGGAAGATCTTTTCCCGCGCCAAGCGCAACATCTTAACGGAAGGACTGGCGGCATGTTACCCGTTTTCAAGTTATGAAATGAGTGATCCGGATGGCATCATTCTTGGGAGCAATGAGCTGAACGGCTCCCTATGCATGGCTGACTTTTTTAATACCTCCAGTTATAAGAATGCCAATATTGCGATCATGGGAACCAGCGGAGCCGGAAAGACGTATACGATTCAGCTTCTTGCCAAACGGTTCCGGGAGAAGAAGATCCAGACGTTTATCATCGCTCCGGATAAAGGACATGAGTATAAAAGGCTCTGCGACAATATGAATGGCACCTATGTCAAATTTTCCCCAGGTGGGTGCGCCTGCATTAATGTCATGGAGATCCGGAAAAAAGATGATTCTGCAAACCATGTGATCGATGGAGTCGGAAGGGAAGCATCGGAGCTTGCCCTTAAAATACAGAGCCTGCATGTGTTCTTTTCCCTGCTGATTCCGACCATGACGGCAGAGGAAGATCAAATTTTGGATGAAGCGCTGATCCTGACCTACGAAAAATACGGCATTACCCATGACAATGCATCCCTTTATGATGTGGCGGCAGGGACATATAAGAAGATGCCGGTACTCTCAGACCTTTACGACGTACTAAAGGAAATGCCGGAGGGCACCAAACGTCTGTGCCTGATGCTGAACCGGTTCGTGCATGGTTCGTTTGCATCCTTAAACCAGCAGACCAATATCAGGGAAAGTGAGTACATGGTTTTTGACATTTCAGATATTCAGGGGGAATTTCTGACTGCACTGATGTATACCGTATTAGAGTATGTGTATGCGCGTGCGAAGGAAAACCGGACGAAGAAAAAGGCGATCATTGTAGATGAGATCTGGGAGCTGATCGGTTCCAAGTCAAATGCCAAGGCAGCGGAGATCGTTCTGGAAATTTTCAAGATCATCCGCGGTTATGGCGGGGCAGCGATTGCCGCAACACAGGACCTGAACGACTTTTTTTCACTGGAAGATGGAAAATACGGGAAAGGGATCATCAATAACTGTAAAACCAAGCTCGTATTAAACCTGGAGCGGGATGAAGCACAGGCAGTGCAAAAGCTGCTGTCCCTTTCGGCAGAAGAGTATAAGGAAATCCTGCATTTTGAGCGCGGGCATGGGCTTTTATGCACCGGTGGGAACAACATCCCGGTCTGGTTCCGTTCAAGTGCACTGGAACACCAACTGATCACGACCGACCGGAAGGACCTGGAGCAGATGTATGTACAGATGGGAGGAGCGTGATGCAGGCAGCAATAAACCTTCAGGGGGAACAGGTGGAGTTCCAGGAAAGAAAAGAGAAGCATGACTTGAGAAAGGAGATCCGATCTCTTTTGATCACAGTGGGACGACTGAATAAGCGGCAGTTTCTGGAGTATTTTGCAGACAATAAGCAGGAGCAGGTCGGCTACTTACTGCACCAGATGGTACAGACAGGCGAGATCTGTGAACCGGAGGAAGGAGTTTACTTGCAGGATGCGCGGTTTTTGGATGCGACCTATTATAAAACACCGAAGATCCATGGCAGTGAGAATGTCTATGCTGATATGCAGCAGTATAAAGGACACCTTACACAGCTTCAAAAAAAGCAGCAGGCATTCTGGGTGTTTCTGGATTTTAAGAAGCGGATGCAGGCACAGGACCCGGTGGCGATCGACAGCAGGGAGTTCCCATTCATGTTATTGGCATTTTTTGCAGATGGATGTATTTATGAGATTTTAGAAGTCATGGAAGGGGAGGAATCACAACTTGCCCTTCTTGCAAGTAAAGAACGTTATGAGAGCATTACAGGGCAGGTGCGCCGCATCGTGATCATCGACCGGATGGAGCAGATCGAAGGACTAAAGCAATATCAGATTCATGGAATTGCCGGATATGTCACAGTGGATGCTGACGGAAAAACATGTTATCAACATCCATAGAAAAAATAATTACAGAACAATTATAAAATACTTATTGTGTAATTACATAGAAAGAGTTTGCGGTGGCAAAGTCCACAATGAGCCGGCATCTGGCAGTGTTAAAGCAGATGGATATCATAAAAGATGAGGGGAAACTGACACTGACGGATCAAGGGAAAGAACTGGCAAAACGATATGAGGAAGAGAGCGTACTGCTTCAGAAATGGTTTGGGCAATACTTGCCGGAGTGTTCCGAACAGGATAAACATGACAGCGCCCAAAACATGGTAGTGGCATTGACACCTGACTTTAAGGCGAAAATGTTGGAAAAAATAGCGGATATGGTACAGAAAAACAGTATGTACGACCAGATCGACAGCAGGGGTACTCTGTAATTTAAGGATATCATGGAATATATGGTGCTTGGAGATTATCCGGTTGCGTTTGTCATCCAGAAAACGGAACAATCAAAGGATGATAGTCCGTTTTCCATGGCAGACCGGGGATTTGAGCATCCGGCTGTTTTGAACGTGAGCCAGGACGGAACGGGTGTATTGACTTTAAAGCCGGTAACGATAGAGCGGCGCAATCTGATGGAAAAGATTCTTTATTCCGGAAAGCTGATGAAGTTGGAGTATGAGACAAAATCAGATGTATTTGTCCCGGCAGAAGGAGAAGATGGTCGTTATGAAATACCGGCAGATGCGCTGCAGTATACTTATCATAAAGAGGAACGGCAGATGATCGGCAGTGTGAAGCTGAAAATGTATGCGCCACTGGCGAATAAGCAGTTGCATGTAAGAACGGCAGCTCTTAGTATCTTGATGCATGGATTCTGGTAAAAGTGAAGAATAATTACAGAGTGATTATAATGTAAGTAGAGGAATGTATGATTGATAATTGTACATTCCTTTTTGCATAGTTTATTTTTGATGTAGGTTTATTGTGATGACTTATATATTATAAAGAAATATTCAATAAGATGAAAATTATCGTTGATTGATTAGTATAAAAAAAGTATAATATTTTTATAAGAGTATTGGAAGGTGATAAAAGATGGGTATTAAAATTGGAAATAATAAGACAATTAAAAATTCAAATATTGCAGAAACGATAAATAATAATTCGCCCCAAAAGTCGAATAGTAAGAAAACATTGTATGAAAAACATCCAGTAATATGTAGCTTTTTAATTTCATTAGGAGCTGGTATAGTCCTATTGTTCCATTTTTGGGATAATATAATTAGTTGGATAGAGGGGTGGTTTTAATGGCGAAAAGTAAAATAATTAAAGATCTTGCCAATGGGGCTATTGATACGCAAACAGCACTAAAAAGAACAAAGGTACTTTTGCAGGACTTGGATAATGAGGAAGTTCTTAAATGGATAAATTGTGAAATAGAAGGATATACAAAAGATGATGAAGTTCCGGAATACAGAAAAATAGGTGGGCAATTATATGGTTCGTATTTTAAAGGTTCTATGGCTGCGCATATGATATATAAGCATGTGCCACTACCATTAGGAGATATGCCTGATGAAACGAAAAAATCTATTTTGATTACTGATATAACACAAGGAATTCAAGCGTTAAAATGTATGGTGGCTGATAATGGTGAGGAGAAATTTTTAGCACGAGGTATTTCGGCTGACTTTTATCCATATATAGCTATGTGTAATAATGATTTACATATGATAATTACATCGGCAAGTGTAGAATTGAATATGCCACAGATTTTAAATATTTTTTCCAAAGTTGAAAGTATTCTATTAGATATTCTATGTTATCTTGAAAAAGAGTTTGGAAATTTAGACGAATTAGACATAGATACGGACAGTAAAAATGAGGAAGAACTAAATGAGATAATAAAGCATATTCAAGTGATAATATACAACGATCGTAGTGTGTCTATTGGGGATAATAATAAGATAAAAGATTCAACAATTTCCTCAACAATAAATGAATGAATAGGCTGATGAGAATACTTTGTGAATAGGCAAAGTATTCTTTTTTTTTGTGAATAGTGAAAAAATTGTTAAAGTAATTAAGAAACCAGATGTATAACCTGAAAAATAGAAATATTGTAAGATGGGGACTTCAGAAATTAAATTTGTGTAGATATGGTGTAAGATGAATGTTTAGCGAGGATATTAAAGATGAAAAGTAAAGTGGGAGCGATGCGGTTTGCTGTTATAGCAATTATTGTATCATTTTGGGTATATGTGGAATGTAAAAATGATTTTTTTATATGTGGATTAATTTTTGATGCCGTTGTAGGGGTTAATAGGAATGTATTTTTTAAAGGAATTTTTAGATTTGATGTTATTGGAAATATTTATCAATGGTTGCTTAAACAACCAGGCGAAGTGACGAAGTCTTGTATAGAGATGGTTTCATCAGGTATATTTGGTAGTGCAATCGTTACTTTTTTAATTTATTGGGTTGAATATAGAATCCAATTAAAGGAAAATATATATCAATTAGTTAAAATTCAAAGAGAATATGTGAAAAAATTGAATGAGATAACAACTGTTTCTATATTTGAAAATGACCAAGAGGATATAAAAGTAAGTGCTTATAAAGAATATGCTGAAAATGCATACAAACTTCAGGCACAAGAAGAAATTAAGAACAATAAATATTATAGTGATAAGAAGAAAAAGGAAATATTAAAAAGAAATTGTGGGGAGTGATTTTATGTAT
>OOCY01001610.1_pt1 | contig 10004 bp, 8 predicted proteins | sample 1671291 | NCBI WGS metagenome assembly OOCY01 (sample SAMN06348141, study PRJEB24527) | human gut metagenome | biome: human gut; feature: ankylosing spondylitis patient; material: feces | host: Homo sapiens | place: China | collected 2015-10 | reverse complement strand
GCGATGCGCTCGGAAAGGCTTTCGTCGAGGAACGAGCATTCCGGGTGCAGAACCCGGATATCCGGAAAACTCTCCGCCATTTCGGTGCTGAAGCCGGTAAAACGCTGCGAGTCGGCATAATGTCCGCTGCGCTGACCCAGAATCGGCAGCACGCTGCCGTGCCCCTGCATGACCATGCCGAGCAGCGCGGCGGCAGCGCGGCCGCTCGCGATATTGTCCGCGCCAACATAGGCGATGCGGTTCGCGTCGGTGATATCCGTGTTGAAGGTCACGACAGGGATGCCCTGCTGCTCGCTGAGCGTGTTGATCTTGTCGCGCACGAGCGTGTTCGCGAGCGGCATAAGCGCGAGGCCGTCGATGTGCTCGGTCGTCACCAACTCATCGATCAGCGTCAGCTGATGCTGCACATCCATGTCCTGCATCGCGCGCACGATGACCGTGATGTTCGGGAGAAGCTCACGCTCGGAAAAGCTCTCGAACAGCTCGCACAGCATCTGCACGAAGGGCGAATGGCCGGAGTGGAGCACCACGCCGATCTTCCACTGCTGCGTCTGCTGCATGACGAGGCGGTTTGAGATATAGCCCATTTCGCGCGCCGTCGCGCGGATGCGCTCCGCAACTTCCTCGCGCACGCCCTCCTTGTGGTGCAGGGCGCGGTCCACCGTTCCGCGCGACACCCCGCAGCGGTCAGCAATCTGCTGCATCGTTACCATAAAATCACTCTCCTGCGTTATCTGTACTTATACTATATCATAAAATACAGCCGTGCGCCAGATGTTACATATGCACGAAAATGTTGTACTGCACATCGCCTATGATACAATGATAGCGCTATTTTTATGCATAGTATCATAAATACTTGCGGCTTGAATATGCATAATCACGATATAATGCACGGATAAATGATAGTGCGCCCAAGCTATTGCAACCGGAAATCCACTGTGATATTCTGTGATTGTCAAGTGAACAAGGCCATTCACAAAACCGAAAAATTCCCCAAAAGAGAGTGAGAGAAACAAAATGTCATTTTTCAGTTCCATGATCTGGATCGCGCTGAGCTTCCTGTTTTTCACCGTCATGGTGGCAGTCATTTCAGCGTGGAAGACCAGAGATGACAAGCTCGACACCGCCGAGGGATACTTCCTCGCGGGGCGCGGACTGCCGGGTATTGTCATTGCAGGCTCGCTGTTGCTGACCAACCTGTCCGCAGAACAGCTGGTCGGCACAAACGGTCAGGGCTGGGCTTCCAATATGAGTCCGATCGGCTGGGAGGTCGGTGCACTGTTCACGCTGTTTGCACTGGCATTGTGGTTCCTGCCGACCTACCTCAAAATGGGCACGACCACCATCCCGCAGCTGATGGAAGCACGCTTTGGCCGCGGCACCAAGCTGATGTTCTCGTTCGTCATCGTTGTGATGTACTCCATCCTCAATCTGCCGGTCATCCTTTACTCCGGTGCAGTTGTATTTGAGAATATCTTCGATATTTCCGGTATCTTCGGCATCAGCAAGTTCCAGGCTGTTGCAATTCTGTGTGTCGTTATCGGCATTATCGGCGGCTGCTACGCCATCTTCGGCGGTTTGAAGGCGGTTGCCGTATCCGACACCATCAACGGCATCGGTCTTATCATCGGCGGCCTGATGATTCCGTTCCTCGCGCTGGCGCTGCTAGGTCACGAGACCACCGGCGGCGGTCTGGTAGAAGGGGTCAAGTACCTCGTACAAACCGAACCCGAAAAGCTCAACGCATGGGCTTCGTGGGATGCTGCTGAACCGGCTCTGCCGTGGCCGCTCATCTTCACGGGAATGTTCTTCAACAATCTGTACTGGTGGTGCACGAATCAGTCCTTTGTACAGCGCGCACTTGCTGCAAAGAGCCTGAAGGAAGGTCAGAAGGGCGCGATCTACTGCGGTTTCCTCAAGACCATCGGCTTCTTCTATCTGGTACTGCCGGGCGTTATCGCTTACCACCTGCCGTCCATTCAGGACAAGCTGGCGGCGGCCGGTTCCTCCGCGATCGACTTTGCTTATCCGGCACTGGTTTCCGCCGTTGTTCCCAAGCCGGTCATGGGCTTCTTCGCTGCTGTTCTGTTCGGCGCGATCCTGTCCTCGTTCAACTCGGTGCTCAACTCCGCATCGACCATGTTTACCCTCGACCTGTACCGCACCGCCATCAATCCGAAGGCTTCGGATATGCAGTGTGTCAAGGTCGGCAAGATCTACGGCACCTGCGCCGGTGCAGTCGCTATCTGCGTGGCACCGTTCGTTATGTTCGCACAGGGCATCACGACCTTCCTCAACTCTATGAGCCAGTTCGTTTCCCTGCCGATTCTGTTCACCGTACTCGGCGCACTCATCTTCCGCAAGGCACCGAAGTACGCGCCCAAGGTCATCACCGCTGTTCACGTTATCGCCTACGGCGCGTTTATGATCCTCAAGCCCTGCTACCCCACCTCGGGTGAGCCGATTCATTATCTGTACGCCATCGCTGTGCTGTTCGTCGTTGAATTTGCCATCATGTGGTATCTGAACAAGTACCGCGGCACAGAGGACTATGTTCCGGCCGATGTCGGCGCAGTCGATCTGACCCCGTGGAAGTATCGCCATATCGTATGTATCATCGGTATCATTCTGGCGATCGGCATCTACATTCTGTTTTCGCCCATCGGCATTGCCGCATGAGTATAATAAAGTCTAACCAAGAACCTGATTGAGAAAAGAAAAGGAGAACAATTACCATGAAACTCGGATTTAATGAAGCAAATGACCGTTTCTGCAAGAACCACAGTGTTATGATGGATCTCGAGCTGTGCGAGAAGTACGGCTTCGACTGCATTGACATTCAGTCGGAGTGCCTGAACCGCGACCTCGAGGCCGGCAAGATCACCCTCGAGGAGATGGGCGCATGGTTCCAGAGCCACCACCTCAAGATGCTTTCCTACAATGCGCTGTGCTTCTTCAACATGAAGCAGACGCAGGAGGAAAAGGACGCCGTGATGGCTGAGCTGGACGAGATCATCCGCCGCTGCAACATCCTCGGCTGCAAGATGATCGTTGTCGTACCGAGCAAGGACATGAAGGAGCGCGGTCTGACCCCGACCCGCAAGGAGATCCGCGAGGATGCAGTTGCTGTTCTCAAGGAAATGGTCAAGAAGTGCGAGCCGCACGGTATCCGCCTGAGCCTCGAGTTCTGCGGCGAGCCGTCCATGACCATCAACCGCTTCGAGGACGCTTACGCAATCGTTGAGGAAGTAAACAGCCCGCTGGTTGGTGTAACGCTCGATCAGTACCACTTCTACGCAATGGGCTCCGGCTGGGATACGCTCGAAAAGGCGGACGGCAAGAAGATTTTCGTATGGCATCTGAACGGCACCGAGGACATGCCGTGCGGCGCGTACTACAACAACGACGAGAAGCGTCTGTGGCCGGGTGCCGAGGGCGACTGCCTGCCGCATGCGCGCTACGCAGATACCCTCAAGAAGATCGGCTTTGACGGCGACTGCTGCACCATCGAGATCTTCCGTCCGGCATACTATGAGATGTCGCAGGAGGAGAACGTAAAGAAGTCCGCAGAAGTCACCCGTGCACACGTTGAAAAATACGCACAGTTCTAATATCGTAAAATCAGCAGTATCTCACAGCATATTCCCCAGCATTTATCACATTTTTTTGATCTGTAAAGGAGAATTTATTATGAGCTATCTGAAGAAAATCGGCGCACTGTTTGTTTCCTCCGCATTGATGGCATCCATGCTCGCAGGCTGCGGCTCGTCCTCCGATTCCACCGGCGGCAACGGCTCTCAGGCTGAGGGCGGCGATGGCAATTACAACATTTCCATCGTGTTCAAGACCACCTCGAACGAATACACCCAGTACATGATGGCAGGCGCTGAAAAAGCGGCGGCCGAGACCGGCGCAGTGCTCGACATGAAGGGCGCGACCTCGGAAACCGCCTATGACGAGCAGCAGAACATGATCGAAACCGATCTGCACGCCAACAAGTATGACGCGATGATTATCGCACCACTGCAGGGCGACATGGCTTCCACGCTGGTAAGCGGCACGGATATGCCCATCTTCGCAATCGACACGGACTTTAATGCACCGGAGAAGATTTCGTTCATCGGCATCGGCCAGAAGGATGCAGCGGCAAGCGGCGGCGAAAAGGCTGTCGAGGCGGCGAAGGCAGCCGGCTGGGATAAGATCGAAGCAGCTTATATTGCGGGTGTTCAGGGTGACTCCACCGCCGATGCACGCCGCACCGGTTTCCAGGAAGGCATTGACGGCGCAGGCGGCACGTTCCTCGCGGACGAGGTGCAGTATGCAGACGCCGTAGCAGATAAGGCAACCGTCTGCATGGAAGGCATCATGCAGAGCCATCCGGAGGGTCTGGCTATCATCGCCTGCCACAACGACGACTGCGCAATTGCGGCAGCTCGTGCAGCAGCGAACAATCCGGCTTATGCAAAGACTATCTTCATCGGCTTTGACGGCAACATCACCGCAGCACAGTCCATCCTCGATGGCGGCGAGACCATGACCGTTGCACAGAGCGGTTACGATCAGGGCTATCAGGCGGTTAAGACCGTTGTGGCACATCTGAACGGCGAAAAGGTAGACAGCTTTGTTGACTGCGGTACCAAGGTCATCGACAGCACCACCGCCGAGGACTACATGGCAACCCTCAAGAGCCAGATGGACGGCAAGGCAGTTGCACAGTAAACCGTAATACCATGCGCTGCACTTGCAGCAGCAAGTGCAGCGTATCTATTAAACAATCACGTTTCTATAAGGAGAGAATTCCAATGGGCATTTTGAAAATTGGCGTTGTAGGCTGCGGCCGAATCGGCAAGCTGCACATCAACAACCTGATCAACTCCGTACCGGGCGTTCAGGTCGTTGCCGCTGCTGACCCGATGCTGGACAAGTCCGGCGCACGCGAGTGGCTGGCAGAGCGCAAGATCACCAACGTTTCCACCGACTTTATGGACGTTATCAACAATCCTGAGGTAGACGTAGTATTCGTTTGCTCCTCCACTGATACGCACTGCGATGTTTCCATGGCAGCAGTTCAGGCTGGCAAGCACGTATTCTGCGAGAAGCCGATCGACTATGATATCGACAAGATCAAGAAGCTGCTCGCACTCGTTGAGGAGAAGGGCGTTAAGTTCCAGGTAGGCTTCAACCGCCGCTTCGACCACAACCACAAGGCAGTTGCAGACGCAGTTAAGGACGGCACGATCGGCGATCCGCATATCGTTATCGTTTCCTCCCGTGACCCGGAGCCGCCCCCGGCTTCCTACGTTGCAGTTTCCGGCGGTATCTTCTACGATATGATGATCCACGACTTCGATATGGTTCGCTACGTAACCGGTTCCGAGGCTGTTGAGATCTCCGCTGTTGGTTCCTGCCTCGTTAACCCGAACCTGCAGGAAGAGTCCGGTATTCCGGATGTTGACACCGCTGTTGTTACCATGAAGATGGCTAACGGCTGCATCGCTGTTATCAACAACTCCCGTCAGGCAGTTTACGGCTACGACCAGCGCGTTGAGGCGTTCGGCTCTAAGGGCATGGCTTCCGATGCCAACGACCTGCTGAACACCACCACCGTACTGACCAAGGACGGCGCTCACTCCGAGAAGCCGCTGTGGTTCTTCCTCGAGCGTTACAACCAGGCATTCATCAACCAGGTTATCTCCTTCGTTGATGCAATCAACAACGATACCCAGACTGCTGTCGGCGCTATCGACGGCCTGCGTCCGGTTCTCATGGCTAAGGCTGCTACCGAGTCCTGTCAGGCTGGCGGCGTGTTCGTCAAGGTCGGCGAGTAACTCTTCTTAGCATTTCTTTCTTCTCTTGCCATATTTCAAATTAGAAAAGCAGCTCCAAATGCTTTTCATTCCCTCAAATACAACAGCAAGACAGTTTTTAAAGTGACCTCTAAAAGTCAGACAAAAATTGTTCAAGCGACCGAAAGGGCTTGCTGCCTGTGAACTACAGGCGGCAGGCCCTTTCGCTTTTCCTTTACTCTCCACCTTCATCCTATATACAATTCGTTATATCTCATCTATATATAACAAAAGAGTGCTGTTCCCTCAACAGCACTCTTTCCCTTAATACTGATACTTTTTCCGTCCCTTGACGAGAAAAAACACCGAAACCATCACGCCGAGCGCCTCTGCTACCGGAACAGCCAGCCAGATGCCGGTTTCCTGCAAAACCAGCGGCAGGAGCAGCAGCATCGCCACGAGAAACACAAGCGTGCGCGAAAACGAGATGATCGCAGACACGAGACCATCCGAGAGCGCGGTAAACAGCGAGGACGCGAAAATACTCGTGCCCATGAGCAGGAAGCTGACCGCATAAATCGGAAAGCCGTGCATGGCAATCTCGTACACACTGCTGCCGCGCGGCGTAAACAGGGTCAGCGCTGGCTCGAGTGTCAGCCACGAGAGCACATATGTGCCGAGCGAGCACGCCAGCACGAACGTCATGCAGATGCGGAAGATATGCCTCAGCTGCGGGATATTTTTCTCGCCGAATTTGTAACTGATAACCGGTGCAACGCCCATCGAAAAGCCGAAATACACCGCCGTAAACACAAACTGAAAGTACATTGCAATCGTGTTGGCGGCTACGCCGTCCTCGCCGCGGTAGCGCATGAACAGCGTATTGAACACGAATGTGGTGATGGCGTTCGCAATGTTGCTGACCATCTCGGACGAGCCATTGCCGCACGCGGCAAGCAGAGTCTGTCCGTCGAATTTGAAGGGCACAAAGTACAAGCTTCCGGTGCGGTTTTTGGTGAAATACACCAAACCAACGATGGACGGCACGCAGTAGCCGAGGCAGGTGGCAATCGCCGCACCGGCAACGCCCATGTTCATCGGGTCCATGAACAGCCAGTCAAGCACCACGTTTGTGATGCCGCCGCCCACCGAGGTCAGCAGACCCAAGCCCGGCTTGCCTGCGGTGACGAACAATGTCTGGAAGGCAGTCTGCAGAAACAGCATGGGTGCAAACACCAGCTGAATGCGTGTGTAAATACGGCAGTCTGCCCACTGCAGCTCACTCGTGCCAAGCAGACGCAGGATGGGGTTCAGAAACAGATTGCCAAACACGGCGAAAATCAGGCCGATACCCAGCGCAACTGCAATCAGCATGGTGAAGTTGCGGCGCGCCTCGTCTGTGCGTCCCTCCCCCTGCCGGCGGGCGATAATAGCGCTGCCGCCCGTGCCGAGCATAATGCCGGTAGCCATCTGCAGGCAGTTGAGCGGATACGACATATTGATTGCGGAAAGCGCGGTTGTGCCGGCAAACCGCGAAATAAACATGCCGTCCACGATGGTGTACATTGACAGCAGCATCATCATTGCAATGTTCGGCAGTGCGAATCGGAGCAGCGATGCGGCGTTGAATTTGCGCGCAAGCGCGTTATTCTGCTCCATTGCGAATCTCCTTTTCAAAAGAATCGGTAAATTTTCGGGTCATTTCCACCATCATGGCGAACTGCTCAGTGCCCATGGCAGCGGCGGCGCGTTCCTCTGCGCGATACAGACCGCCCAGCTTGTCCGCTGTGTAGCGTTTGCCGGATTCGGTCAGGCGCAGCGGCTTTTCCTTGCGGCCGGATACGCTCACCTTTTCCAGATAACCGGCCTGCTCCAACTCCTGCACCACCGTATGAATTGTCTGCTTGGGCAGAAGGCACATCTGCGCGATTCCTCCTTGTGTCATCTCCGAAAACTGATCTAACATATACAGCACCGTTACTGTACTGGGTTTCATGCCACTGTGCTTCGCCCAGATGTCGTACAGCTCATCCTGTCGAAAAATACATGCGCACAAGTCGTTCATTTGTCTGCGAAAATCCATAATGCACCTCAATAGTCCTAAATCGTACCACTTCATTATAGTATGATTTAGGACTATTGTCAAGTAAAAGAAAAGCAGACCCGTAAAAGAGTCTGCTTCAAATTTATCCCATCAGCATGGTCCAGAGTGCGCTGAACGGCATGACGAGTATCAGCGCGGGCATGAGATCGACCAGCAGCACGGATTTGATCTTGGAGACACGAAAACCGGCCGACATAGTCAGCACGCCGCCGCACGCGGACAAATCCGCGAACATTTCCGGTGTGAGCACACCGGACAGCAGTCGTCCTGCGATAAACACGCACAGGAGAATCACGCACTGCGGCAGCGGGATAGCGCAGATGGCCTTGCCGAGCGTGGACGCAAAGATCATTGCAGTGAACAAGTCCAGCACGGACTTTGCAAACAGCAGGTTCGGATCGCCCGCGATGCCCTCAGTCAGCGTGCTGTACCACCCGAAGCCCGAGCAGCAGAACAGCGCGACCGCCGTGATGTAGAACTCCATATCAATATTATCCCCGCCGAGGTGCATGGTTTTGACCAGTCGATGAAAAAACCGGCTTGTCCAATCCTCAAGGTGCAGCAGGTGCCCGATGGTAAACCCCACCAGAATCGCCAGCACGACCGCTGTCATGCTGACCGCCTTGATGATGGAATTGATACCGATAGCGATCGAACACATGCCGAACAGCGTCGGCAGGTGCTCTTTCAGGCTGTTCGGCAGGACGTGTCCCAGTGCGGAACCGATCACGCCGCCGGCCAGCACCGAGATACAGTTGACAATTACTCCGATTGGCATAGAATTTCCTTCTTTCTCTTTCTCTTTCCCCTTCTCCTCTATTTCCCATTTTACAGTAGAAAAGCGTCTTTGGCAAGCAAAAGAAAACCGCACAGCCGAAGCTGTGCGGTTTAGGAAGGTTTTGCTTACTTTACGTTCTCGCAGAAACGCATGAGCATTGCCGCTACTTCCGCGCGGGTCGCGTAGCCCTTCGGGTCCAGCTTGCTGCCGGACTTGCCGGTAACAACGCCAGCCGCATTCGCCCACTGGAGCGCCGGAACAGCATAGCTGCTTACGCTCTGCGCGTCCGTATAGCCGTCGAGGCTCTTCGCGCCGGAAACGTCATACTTCTTGTTCTGTGCGTAACGGTACAGCATAGCTGCCAACTGCTCGCGGGTGATGTTCACCTGCGGGTTGGTGCCGTCGGATACGCCGTTCGCCTTAGCCCAGTTCATACCCTTTTCGTACCAGACAGAGCCGCCGGTGGTGTCCTCGCCGGCATGGCGTGCCAGAACCGTCATCAGCATGCCGCGGGTGGTATTAGCCTTCGGAGAGAAGGTATTCGCTGCGGTGCCGTTCATCATGCCCTTGCCGGTTACATAATCAACCGCGGAAGCGAACCAGTCGTTCGCGGAAACGTCGTTAAACGTGGTCTTAGACGGGGTTTCGTCCGTCTTTGCGTAGCTTACGCCAACGGTAACGGCGGAAGCAGGCATGGTGAAGGTGTAAACGGTGTCGCTCTTCTTAACGGTGGAAACGGACTTGCCGGAGCCGTCGGTAACGGTCAGCTTATCCAGCTTGTAGCCCTTGTCCGGGGACAGGGTAATGGTAATGGTAGCGCCCTTTTCCGCGTTGGACGGAGAAGCGTTTACGCCGCCGTTGTTGACCGCCGAGGTGGTTACCTTGTAGGTCGTCTTGCCGGAGGAGCTGCCGCCGGAGGAACCGGAGGACGGCTTGGTGTAGGTAAAGGTTGCGTCCTCAGACGGCTTAATCGTCTTGGATTCACCATTTACCGTAACCTTAATTTCATCCGTCAGGCTGTTCTTAACCTTAATCGTCTTGGAAGAACCGCTGATAGTAGCAGTGTAGTCCTTATTGCCGCCAACGATTTTAATCATTATTCTCAACAGCGTTTACAGCGTCCTACAGAGAAGTATACTTCGTTTCGCCAATCTGTGCAACAGCCTGAGAGGTCATGCTGATGGTAAACGGAGAGAAGCCATGCGGGTTGGTAAAGGTTGCCGTATAAACGCCGTCATCCTTGGTTACGGTTGCTTCGTACTCATAACCCTTGTGCTGTACGAAAATCTTAGCTGTTGCATCCGTAACAAAACCAGTCGGAAGCTGAATGCTT
>OOCY01001569.1_pt1 | contig 10306 bp, 10 predicted proteins | sample 1671291 | NCBI WGS metagenome assembly OOCY01 (sample SAMN06348141, study PRJEB24527) | human gut metagenome | biome: human gut; feature: ankylosing spondylitis patient; material: feces | host: Homo sapiens | place: China | collected 2015-10 | reverse complement strand
ATATATCGGCATTTACCAACTTATGAAAAGATAATCAGAAATTTAGTAAGTTTTTAGGCAAAACACACACATTTTTACTTCTTTTTCCCTTACTGCTCCGGTACACCCATCGCAATTTTCTCCGGTGTGATCGGAAGTTCACGCACCCAGACACCGGTTGCGTTTGCGACTGCATGTGCAAGAGCCGGAGACGGTGTGTTGATAACAATCTCTCCGATGGATTTTGCACCAAATGGACCGGACTGCTCATAACTGCTCTCGAACTCTACGCGAAGTTTACATAAATCCACGCGGGCAGGAATCTTATACTGCATCAGGGAATTGTTCATCATTCTTCCATAATCCGTATATTGTACATTCTCGTACAATGCCATGCCGATGCCCTGTCCCAGTCCTCCTTCTACCTGAACTCTCGCAAGGTTCGGGTTCAGCGGTGTTCCACAGTCAACCACAGCCACATAATCGATCAGTTCCAGTTCACCGGTTTCTTTATCAATTTCCACTTCTGCCATTCCAACCATAAACGGTGGCGGAGAAGTCGGAGAATAATGACTTTCTGTTACCTGAAGCGCATGATTATTGGCACACATGGAATGTACACCAATCTCTGCTGTTGTCACAGATTTTCCTGTGGAAACACAGCTTACATGATCTCCTTCAAATCTGGTATCTTCCACCCCGCACTCCAACATCTGCGCCGCGGTCGCTCTGATTTCTTCAATCAGATGTCGGGCAGTTTTTTCCACTGCTTTACCGGTAATGTATGCGGTACTGGAAGCATAAGATCCGGAATCGTAAGGAGACGTATCTGTATCCGCACCGGATACTGCAATTTTGTCCGTACCACATTCCAGACATTCTGCTGCCACCTGCGCCAGCGTTGTATCGCATCCGGTTCCCATATCAGCGGCACCGATAGAAAGCAGATAACTTCCGTCTTCATTCAACTTAATAGTCGCAGAACCTACGTCCACGTTAGAAATACCGGATCCCTGCATGGACATTGCCATACCGACGCTCCGCACTTTTCCATTACCCATGTCGCGGCAAGGGAATTTTTCTTCCCAGCCGATCATCTCTGCCGCACGTTTCAGACAGCGGTCTAATGCGCAGCTGTTGTTTCGCTCACCGTAATACGCTGGCATGATCTCGCCTTCCCGCACCATATTCAGCTCACGCAGCTTCACCGGATCCATATGCAGTTTCTGCGCCAGTTCGTTTACTGCTGATTCCAACGCAAACTGTCCCTGCGTCGCACCATAGCCTCGATATGCTCCGGCAGACATTACGTTTGTATACACAACATCATAGTCAAAACGGAATGCCTCTGCTTTTGCATAAAGCGGAATGGATTTGTGTCCGCTTAATCCTACGGTTGTCGGGCCATGCTCGCCGTAAGCACCGGTATTTGACAGTGTATACATGTCAATGGCACGGATGGTTCCGTCCTTCATGGCACCTACTTTTACGTGTACTTCCATCTCATGACGCGGTGAGGAAGCGATCTGGGATTCCACTCTGGTAAAAATAATTTTGGACGGTTTCTTTGTCATCCAGGTTACAAATGCCGGATAAACCTCAGAAACAGCGGTCTGTTTCGCTCCGAAACCACCGCCGACTCGGGGTTTTGACACACGGATCTGGGATTTCGGAATACCAAGGGCATTGGACACGATTCTTCGCACATGGAATACAATCTGTGTGGAACTGAAAATATTCAGTCTGCCGTAGGCATCGATGGAACAATACGTACGGAAGGTCTCCATCATCGCCTGCTGATCCGCAACCGTGTGATAGGTATGCTCCACGATGGTATCACATTCTGCCATCACACCGTCCACATCGCCTTCTTCAGATCTCGCTGTGGCACAAAGATTTCGCTTATTGTCCGCTCCAACCGGACAGAGAGATCTCCAGTTATCTTCCGGATGAACCAGGATCTCGTTGTCTTTTGCCACATGAAAATCCAGAATAGCCGGAAGGACTTCATATTTTACTTTGATCAGGCGCATGGCTTTTTCCACGCAGGCTTCATCTTCTCCGGCAATGATCGCCACCGGATCACCTACAAAACGCACATGCTGATCCAGAATCAGACGATCGTAAGGAGTTGCCTCCGGATAGGTCTGTCCTGCCGTAGTAAAACGCTGCTGCGGTACATCTTCCCAGGTATAAATCGCTTCAATTCCCGGTACTTTCTCCGCTGCTGTTTTATCGATTTCTTTTACGATTGCATTTGCATGGGGGCTGCGCAGTAATTTGACGATCAGACAGTCCTTTGGAACCAGATCGTCCATAAAAACCGGTTTTCCTGTCACCAGCGCCATGGCATCTTTTTTTCGAATTGGCTGATTTACTGCTTTCATCTGCTGCCTCCATTCTTTTTGTATTCCAGAAACGCTTTGATTCCACGCATCTGTCCCTCATATCCGGAACATCTGCAGAGGTTTCCTGCTAAATATTCTTTGATTTCTTCATCGGAAGGATCCGGATTTTCCCGGAATAAGGCAATGGCATTCATGATCATGCCCGGATTACAGAAACCGCACTGCTCAGCACCCTGATCCGCAATAAAGGCACCAAATTCTTCCGCTTCTTTCTGAAGTCCCTCTAACGTATCTACTTTACATCCATTTACCCGTGCCACCAGCATGGAGCAGGAAAGCACCGGTTTTTCATTTACAAATACGGTACAAAGTCCACAGTTGGATGTTTCACAGCCACGTTTTACGCTATAGCAACCGTGATCACGCACAAAGTCGATGAGCAACGTGTCCGGTTTTACAAGTGCATCCACTTTTTTTCCATTTAATGTAATTGTCACAACCATGTTACTGCACCTCCTCTGTCACGGTCAGCAGTGCACGACGGATCAGCGCCTTAGCCAGATGAGTCCGATATGCGGCACTGGCGCGCATGTTATCCTGTGTCGGAATCTGAGCCGCAAGTTCTTCTGCAATCTTTGCCGCTGCATCCGCACCGTTTTTTCTGATTTCTTCTGTCTGCTCCTCAGAAACAGTCAGAAGCATTGCTTTCTGCGGTCTTGCACCGACTGCCACTCTGGTTCCTTTTTTATCCAGACAGACGGCACATGTCAATACTGGAAAATCTGTTTTCGTATTTCTCTGAGACAGATAGACGCATTTCCCAGGTATCTTTTTTACGATGAGACGAATCAACACATCGTTATCACGAGGAAGATTTACAAAATCTGCCAGAGACAGGATTCCATTGTGATACAGTTCCACATATGCGTCCATTGCCAAAAAGCAGGTCAGCACATCGGAAAATCCAAACCTTCCAAACAAACTCCCACCTACGGTCGCAAGATTCCGAAACTGTACACCTACGATATGGCGCACACTCTCACGGACTGCACCGTCACTCCACTGGTTTAATTCTTCGTGTAACTCCAACTGACGCAGGGATGTCATACATCCGATGGAAAACTGCGTCTCATCTTCCTCAATGGTATCAAGACCAAGACCAGACAGATCGATGGCGGTCTGTATCCTGTGATCTCCCATTTTCATCCAGAGCATTCCACCAATGATCTGATTGGTTCGCTTCTGATTTAATTCAAATGCCTGCTCCAGACTTTCTGCCTTCACATACTCTTTGATTTCCAGCATTCATGTTCTCCTTCTTTTTCAATGATTTCAAAGTTTTCTCTCATACAAAGCTTTTCATCCCTTACTTAATGCAAATACTATCTTCACTTTTCCAAAGGGACATTTTTATTCTTATCGCATCTTTACTATATCATTAGCATTAGATGCGTTTTTTACAAATATCATTTAAACAGCACTTGTCACAATATGGCTGTGTCCGTGCAGTACAGACTTCTCTGCCATGCCACACCAGACGGTGGCAGAAATCACTGCCTTCCTCCGGTGGGATGATCTTCCACAGTTCCATTTCTACTTTTTTCGGCTCCTTGATGCCATCCACCAGTCCCATGCGGTTTACCAGACGGATGCAGTGCGTATCTGTCACAATGGCCGGTTCACCAAACACATCACCCATGATCAGATTTGCACTTTTTCTGCCGACCCCCGGAAGTTTCAACAGTGCATTAAAATCCTTTGGCACGTTTCCACCGAACTCATCCCGAAGCATTTTCATACAGGCACTGATATCTCGCGCCTTACTTTTGCCAAGTCCACAGGGACGGACGATCTCCTCAATGTCTGCCACCTCAGCCTCTGCCAGTGCTTCCACGCTTGGATATTTTTCAAACAGTTTCGGAACGATCTGATTTACTCTGGCATCCGTACACTGCGCTGCCAGACGGACACTGATCAGAAGTTTCCATGCCTGATCGTAATCCAGGGTACAGTCCGCATCCGGATATTCTTTTTTTAAACGGTCTATGATTTCAAGCGCCCTTTGCTTTTTCGTCATAATTTTCCTCGCAATCTTTTTTGCATATCTTTGTCTTTATAATTCAAGAATGCTCCGGCATTCTTGTTGCGAGGTGCGCGTCATGCAATTGCATGACATACTTCAACTGCGCACCTCTGTAATCCTGCCGGAGGCTATATCAGATGGGGGATTGGCTCCCACCACTGATACTAACTTGTTTCTCACCACCTATAGAGGTGGGAGTCATCTCCCATCTGATATAGTTTCTTTACTTTTCAAACTTCTGAATCCGTTATCCACAATTCAGTTTTTCTTTCTTCAAACTTCCAAATCCATAATTTACAGTCCAGTTTTCGACATGCTCATTTGTTTTTATCCGTCAAATAGCTGTATAATTCTCCTGATAACAGGCAAACTATACAGCTATCCCCATCTTTATTACAGCATATATTTTTTTAATGCTGTTGTAATTTCTTCAATTCTCTGCTCTGCAATCTTGCGCACAGTCATTCCTTTTAAGCTCTCGATGTAGCCAAGCTCCTGACGATACAACCAGTTTTTCTGTGCATCATTTAATTTCTGGTAATGGTTTGCTTCTACCCAGTCATCGTATGACAAAGGAGCCGGATAACCAAGTTTCTCATCCAGCAGTTCTTTCAGGTCGATCTGATCTGCACGCTCCAGCATGCCATTCCAAAATTCCAGAACTTCCTCTACGTGCTCGTGAATCTCGTAACGACGTGCACCACCATCGTAGATGATACATTTTTCAAATAACGGATTGCACATAGACAGCGTCTGGCGTCTGAATTCCGGTGCAATGATACCGCCTTTCCAGTAGAAGTCTACATCCGGAAGGTTGATACCGGATACACCTTTATCCTGATAAGTTGCAAAAACACCTTCGTAAAATACTGTGATAAAGCCTTCAAAATCCGGCCAATACTCGCGAATTTCTTCCGTCAGGCGTTCTAAGATTTCAATACCTTTTGTACCACCAATGGTAAACACGATAATGTTGCGGAGTTTTGCACCGTGCTCACGATAAAAATCAGTTACATAGCGTAAGCAGTGGATCAGTGTCTCGCCAGTTGCAATGATATCACCGATCAGCAAGGTACTTCCCGGAACCATGGTCAGCTTGCTGTATTTGATTTCCAGACCAGCGATCTCATCCTCATGGAACACACGCTCACTGGACAGGAAACTGATATCATGCACTCGGATATGCTCACGATAACAGCTCTCCTCCAACGGATAATTCAATGCCCCACGTAAAATAGACAGAATGTTGGCAGTTGTTACCTTTTTCTGTTCTTTAAAATAATACAACATCTGAGAAGTGGGCGGAATCAGACAATAATATGTCTCATATCCGACGATTTCCGGATTGTTTAATAATTTCCGTGTCTCCGCTTCTGATACAATATAATATTCATTTTTAAAATCTCCGTCCTCCAGTTGATAGCAGGATACCCCCTGATCTACAAATGTTGGGACGATCTGTACATTATTCCAGTTCATCCTTCGTCTCTCCTATTTTTTACATATAGATTTATTATACAATGGTTCGACAAATCCTGCCATGAAATTTTTTATAAAATCTCGGCTTTATTCATATACAAAATGCACAACGAAGCCTCACTTTGTTTTTTTTCCAACGGTAGTCTTTCGCTGTGCATTCTGTTTTCCTCATGGAAAATCCTGTTTAAATCACTTCATTTTTCACTTTCAAATGATAAAAATTTATCTTGCTAATTTACAGAAACAGTTCTTAGATTTTATCAATAATTTTTACCGGAACAGACCTGCAATTTTATCAATAATTTTACTGGAACAGTCCTTTGATCTTGTCAAAAATTGTCTGTTTCTGTTCAACCGCCGTAGCTTCCTCTGCTTCCTTTACTTTGATGTCATCGGTACGGACTGCGAACTGTACCAGACCGATGTCTGTGTTTTCGTCAGAAGTGAAGGATACCGGTTCATAATCGCTGCCGGAGAGTTTTTCTACCATTTCGTCAATGGCATCATCAATCTGTGTGTCGATGTCAGATGCCTCATCTTTGAACTCCTGTGTACCATCTTTTAATTCAGTTGCGCCATCGTTCAGTTCTTTCATGCCACTGCTGAACTCACTGGTTCCGGACTGAAGGGTATTTGCGCCCTGCTGCAGCGCATCCACACCGGCTGCTGCACTGCTGATACCTGTCTGTAAGCTGTTGATTCCCTGCTGTTGGATTGCCACATCTTCCTGTGGCATTGTGATAGAAATGTCCTGATTTGCTGCCGCCGCATCTACCTTTGTATCTGCAATTGCATTTTTCAGAGTAGAAGCCTCATCAGAAGTCAGTTTTCCTTCATCTCAGTCTGAGTTGAGACTCCCACTTCTGCAAGTGGTGAGTAGTAACAAGTATTTCTCAGTGGGAGTTCAATCTCCGACTGAGATAAATGCTCCGCGAGGGCGCACATTGTCTGGGAGACAATGGTTTTGCGCCGACCGGAACGGAGTGTAGAGTGCAGTGATTCTGATAAGATTCTTCAGATAATGTAAGTTAAATTTTTTCTTGCACTCAAAATGTAATAAAAAAACCGGCAGCTACTACAAAATTTCCTCTATAGTAGTTGTCGGCATTTTACTGCATATTATTTCTTTCCAAAATGGAAGAAACCTTTCTTTTCTTTTTTCTCATAAGGCTCAGCTTCATAAGATAATACTTTATATCCGATATCCTTTACCTGCTTTTTCACCCATGGAATATCAAGTTCCGCATCACTGATGATAACGGTCTCTCCGGCACTTGCAGAAGAAGACACTTTATTTACTTTAAAATTGTTGCGGATGACTTCATTCATATGAGCTTCACACATGCTGCATGACATACTATCACTTTATAATACAGTCTTTACCATACTGATTCCTTCTTTCTCAAATGATCATTTTTCAATTTACTTTTCAGATTCATTATGATATTTCAAGTCGAACACAGTTGATACCCGGTGCATAATTCCAGATAGCATCAGCTGACATTTTCTTCCATTCAATCATAAAAAGATATTCTGAAACCAGCATTATTGTATACCCCTATGGGGTACTCTGTCAATCGTTTTAGTTAGCATATGCTACTATATTATTGATGTATTTTTCTCATAAAATTCAATTTTTGAGATCACTGGGTAAATGCTCTTATATATTCTGTTTCAATTTTCCAATTAAAAAATGTCTGATATACATTTATGCATTTTCCAGGCAAACATCTTTAATAATATCCTGCTTTTATAATTTCGTCGTCCACTGGCTCATATTCCAGATCTCATCTACCACATCCTGATAAAACTCCGGCTCATGACAGATCAGCAGAATACTTCCGCGGTATTCCTGCAATGCAGTCTTTAATGTATCCTTTGCATCTACATCCAAATGGTTAGTCGGCTCGTCCAGAAGCAGGAAATTTGTATCACGATTCAGCAGCTTACACAGACGTACTTTTGCCTGCTCGCCACCGCTTAATACACGCACCTGGCTTTCAATATGTTTTGTCGTCAATCCACATTTTGCCAGAGCGGAACGAACTTCATACTGAGAAAATGACGGAAACTCCTCCCAGATTTCTTCGATACAGCTGTTTCGATTATCTGGGCTTACTTCCTGCTCAAAATAGCCAAGCTGTAGTTTTTCACCCAATTCGCATTCACCGGAAATAGATGGAATCAAACCAAGAATACTCTTCAGCAACGTTGTTTTTCCGATTCCGTTAGTACCAACCAACGCAATCTTCTGACCACGCTCCATAGAGAAATTTAATGGTTTGGACAGAGGTTCGTCGTAACCGATCACCAGATCATGTGTCTCAAACAGCACTTTTCCCGGTGTCTGTCCATACTGAAAATGAAATTCCGGCTTTGGACGCTCTGCCGCCAGTTCGATAACATCCATTTTGTCCAGTTTTTTCTGACGGGACATCGCCATGTTTCTAGTAGAAACTCTGGCCTTATTTCTTGCTACAAAGTCTTTTAATTCACTGATTTCCTGCTGTTGTCTGCGATACGCAGCCTCAAGCTGCGCTTTTTTCATAGCATACACTTCCTGGAAATGCTCATAATCCCCTACATATCGGTTCAGTTCCTGGTTTTCCATATGATAAATAATATTTACCACTTCATTCAGGAATGGAATATCATGGGAAATCAGAATAAATGCATTTTCATAATCCAGCAGATAACGTTTCAGCCATGCAATATGCTCCTCATCCAGATAGTTTGTCGGCTCATCCAGCAATAAAATATCCGGTTTTTCAAGCAATAATTTTGCCAGTAAAACTTTTGTTCTCTGACCACCACTCAGGTCTGTGACATCGCGGTCAAGCCCCAGATCCATCAAACCTAATGCGCGGGCAACCTCGTCCACTTTTGCATCAATCATATAGAAATCATGCTGTTCCAACAGCTCCTGATAAGTACCTGTCTCCTCAAGCAGACGTTCCATTTCCTCTGGTGTCGCATCTGCCATCTGTTCAAACATCTGATTCATCTCTGTTTCCATATCAAACAGCCAGGAAAATGCGGAACGCAGCACATCACCGATGGTCATTCCTTCTTCCAGCACTGCATGCTGATCCAGATATCCCGCCCGGACATTTTTTGCCCATTCTACTTTTCCTTCATCCGGCATCAAACGTCCGGTTACAATACTCATAAATGTGGATTTTCCCTCACCATTTGCACCAATCAAACCGATATGCTCGCCCTTCAGCAAACGAAAAGATACATCTTCAAAAATCGCACGATCACCAAAACCATGCGTCAGGTGTTCTACATTTAAAATACTCATCTAGCTATATGTTCTCCTTCATTTTCCAATTTCAGCTGCTTTTATGTTTACAACCAGTTGTCCACTTTTACCCGTTTTTTCATCATCTGGTACAATTTATAATAATTCAAATACTCTTGCCTTGTGTTAATTTCTGCACCCATGCCAAGCAAAATCCCCGCAATGATACTCCTATGACACATTGCTTCCGTTTCGCAATAGCAGCCAAGCATAATATTTTTTGTTTTACTCATATCTGTCAAATTTTCTAGCAAAGTAAGTGCCTCTGCATTCTCAGATAATTCCTTCACAAACTGTGGCACATACACTTCATAAAAAAATTTCTGATTAAACGTTTTTTCCTGACATGCTTCACGATATTTCTGGAACAGATCTGGCGACGGACTGAGCGCTGGTATATGTTTCACAAAATCAGGCAGATCATCTGGCTTACGCACAATCAACCAATTTTCTTCATATTTGTTTTGATCCATTTCTTGATAACTCCCAACTGTTAACATTACAATTCTCCTTCTCTTATCTTAAATATTTTATAAAAACTTCTATAGCTATTATTTATGACTCGTTCAACACCTCGCAGCTCTCTTTTAATATTTCTAAACGATCTTTAATTTTCTAAATTTGTGCATTTTACGAAACATACTTTTTTCAAACTACAGCCGTCATCTATAAGACATTTATTGTACCATAAATTATCGTCTAAGTTAAGTCCCTTCTCCAATAATATATCACCTAGTTAAATAATTTTCTCTCTGCAAATTTAGAAATGGAACAACTTGGAACAAAACATGACCCTTGTAACGCAAAAAAATACCGCAAACCCTTGTAAATCAAAGGCTTGCGATACTTCTTAGGACGTGCGTGAGAGGATTCGAACCCCCGACACCTTGGTCCGTAGCCAAGTGCTCTATCCAGCTGAGCTACACACACATATTCAATTAACTTCTTTAAGAAGTTAATGCCGGCGACCGGAATCGAACCGGTACGATGTCGCCACCACAGGATTTTAAGTCCTGCGCGTCTGCCAGTTCCGCCACGCCGGCATGATGCTTTAGCATCGATGGGACCTACAGGGCTCGAACCTGTGACCCTCTGCTTGTAAGGCAGATGCTC
>OOCY01001568.1_pt1 | contig 10307 bp, 8 predicted proteins | sample 1671291 | NCBI WGS metagenome assembly OOCY01 (sample SAMN06348141, study PRJEB24527) | human gut metagenome | biome: human gut; feature: ankylosing spondylitis patient; material: feces | host: Homo sapiens | place: China | collected 2015-10 | reverse complement strand
TTTCTATTTTGAAGCTGTTGCATTCCAATAAATCGGAAATCTCAAATAATCCACACCATCTACATTTGCACTCATGGCATTCACTCCGGTGTAATGTCCAAGTACCGTAGCTGCACCATATTCATATAAGAATGTCTGCAAATCTGCCCATGCCGCAGAAGCATCTTCCGCTGTCGCCGCCGAACGAATCGCTGCGATTCCATCTGTGACTTCCTGACGGTCCAGACCTGCCCAGCCTTTATCCAATACAGAAAGCTGGATTGGAAGCATATTATAACTGTTACTTGTAATGAACATAGAGAACTGTTTCGGATCTGCTCGATGTTCCATAAAAGTACTAAAATCATAGCTTTCTACTTCTGCATTGATTCCCGCTTTCTTTAGCTGTTCCTGCACAACCAAAGTGGCATTATACATTTCTGCATAATCCGGGGTCGTTACCAAAACAATCTTTTCGTTATTGTATCCTGCTTTTTTCAATAATTCTTTTGCTTTTTCCACATCATTTTGGTTATAGTATTCTTTTCCTGCATCTGTTCCCCACTGAGTATCAGTAGGCACGCACCATCCTGCATTCACTTCATATAAATCTTTGTTACCATAACTTGCAAGAAGAATATCGTCACAGTTCAGTGCTGCAAGAATTGCCTGTCTCATATTTACATCTGCCATGATTCCTTCCGTTGTATTGAGGAACAAATTCAGTGTACCTCCTCTTTCAACGCTCATTTTTAAAGATTCATCTTTTGACAGCTCCTCATAATTATCTGCCGGAATTTCCTCCGCAATATCATACTGACCATTCTGCAGACCTGCAATACGAGTTGCCGCATCTGTAACTACATCAAAATAAAGTGTCTCTGTAGCTGCTTTCTTTTCGCCCGCAATACCTGTCGATGCGTCTTTTGAAGGCTGATAATCCTCATTTTTCTCCAATTTTACATATTGATCCTGTTTCCACTCAGACACTTTGTAAGGTCCCGTACCAATATATTCGCTGATACCGTCTGCGCCTGCTGATTCAACTACTTCTGCCGGGTAAATCGCAGCAAACTGAATCGGACTTGCAAGAATCATAATAATGTCAGATGACGCCTGATTTACTTTTAAATTCACAGTATAGTCATCTACTTTTTCAAATGTAGAGCCTCCAATCAACGTGTTCGCTTTCGGAGAAGTTTCAATCCAGCGGTTCATAGATGCAACAACATCATCTGCCGTCATCTCCTCCCCATTGTGGAATTTCACACCCTGTCGAAGCTTAATCGTGTAAGTCATTCCATCATCACTCACCTCATAAGACTCTGCTAAGACAGGTGTTGGCTCATAATTTTCATCCATTGCAAACAGCGATTCGTATACATGAATTCCAATTCCCCCGACGATATTAGAATTTACCGATTGCGGATCCAGCGATGGCGGATTCGCAGAAATGGCTATATGTATCTCATCTTTTTTACTTGATTTTTTACCATCGTCATTTTTGTCCGACTTTGTGTTTCCACAGCCTGATACCAAAAGCGCTACACACATTGTCAATGCCAAAATACACGATAATGCTTTTCTTTTCATAATTTACTAATCCTCCTTTATTTTTACCCGTCTATTCTACTTGAATCCATTCCCCCCTGTAAAATTGATTTATTTTATAAAAGAGTGGCATTTATCGAAATCATCAATAAATACCACTCTTTTATTCTACTTTAAATTGACGATAGCAAATGCACCTGTCTCTTTCCAAAACTGGCAAATCATACGTCTCATATTTTCTTCGTTCACGTTGCCCTCCAGTGTAAGTTCACAACTGAGTCTATTTCCATATTCCATTGCCGATACTCCACTTACCGCTATCCGATTCAGATACAACATATGCATATACAATCCCATTTCTTTTTTCTCACAGCAAAATTTCATGACCACTCGTTCATGTGGCTCTTTTCCTGTAAATCCTGCACTTTTCAGCGTTGTTTTCAAAACTTCTTCCTGCAGTTCTTGTAGAACTCCATATTGATATCTTCTGCTGATCTGCATCACATCTTTCAAAAACGCAGTGTATGCCTCTTGCGTTTCTCCTTGTGTGTCTTCTGATCTGTCCGCTATAATTTCCGTTTCCCGCTTTGGCACATATACCTCTTCTTTTGTCTTCGCCTTTGCTTCTGCAACCTGTCTTGAACATGCCAGCCGTTCTAAAAACAATGGCTTCATGCTGTTGTCTATCTCATCAATTTTTTTTCGGATATCATCTAACATTTATTTTCTCCTTTGACCATGTACAAAAAACTCCCGGCATAACAATATGTTTGTTATACCAGGAGTTTTATATCTTTTATTGATTCTGATTATTCAGCATCATTTCCATAAAGAGTAACAAGCTTATTCAGGTAAGCATATCTCTCTTTTGCTGCTTCTTCAGATTTTGCAAATAATTCTTCTGCTCTTTCCGGATTCATTCTTGCCAATGCATTGTAACGAACCTCTCCATTTAAGAATTCTTTGTAGTCTTCTGTTGGAGCTTTACTGTCAAGTGTAAATTTGTTCTCTGCTGCAGGATTGAAACGGAAGTTGTGCCAGTATCCTGATTTTACTGCTAATTCTTCTTCAGTCTGAGCTTTGCTCATACCCTTCTTGATACCATGGTTAATACATGGAGCGTAAGCAATGATCAATGATGGTCCCGGATAAGCTTCTGCTTCTGCAATTGCTTTTACAGTCTGGTTAAAGTCAGCTCCCATAGCGATCTGTGCTACATATACATATCCGTAGCTCATTGCGATGCTTGCCATATCTTTCTTCTTCACTTCTTTACCGCCTGCTGCAAACTGAGCGATTGCACCTGTTGGTGTAGATTTAGAAGATTGTCCACCTGTATTAGAATAAACTTCTGTATCGAATACCATAATGTTGATGTCCTGACCAGATGCCAATACATGGTCAACACCACCGAATCCGATATCGTAAGCCCAACCGTCTCCACCGAAAATCCATTGAGATTTTTTCGCTAAGAAGTCTTTGTTATTTACGATGTCTTTGCAAACTTCGCAGTCAGCACCTTCTAATGCTGCAACTAAGTTATCCGTAGCTGTTCCGTTTGTAGCTCCGCAGTTGAATGTATCTAACCATTCTTTGCAAGCTGCTTTTACTTCTTCAGAAGCTGCTTCAGAAGCTGCAACAGATTCTACTTTTGCTTTCAATCCATTTCTCAACGCTTTTTGAGCTAATAACATACCGTAACCAAACTCAGCATTGTCTTCAAATAATGAGTTAGACCATGCAGGACCTTGTCCTTTTTCGTTTACTGTATATGGTGTAGATGGTGAAGAGTTACCCCAGATTGAAGAACAACCTGTTGCGTTTGCGATGTACATTCTGTCACCAAATAACTGTGTGATTAATTTTGCGTATGGAGTCTCTCCACAACCTGCACAAGCTCCTGAGAACTCTAAAAGTGGTTGTTTGAACTGGCTTCCTTTTACTGTAGTCTCTTTGAATTTTGCAACTACTTCTGGTTTTACAGGAATCTCTCTTCCGTAATCGAAGAAATCTTGTTTTCCAGCATTTTCTTCCATGTTCTTCATAACAAGAGCTTTTTCACCCTTCTTACCTGGGCATACGTTAGCACATGAACCACATCCTGTACAGTCATAAGCAGATACTGTCATTGTAAATTTCAGCCCCGGCATACCAACCATATCGATTGTTTCTAATCCTTCTGGTGCATTTGCAACTTCTTCTTCTGTCAATGCAACCGGACGGATAACTGCGTGAGGACATACATATGCACAGCGGTTACACTGGATACAGTTTTCTGGCTGCCATACTGGAATATCTACTGCAATACCACGTTTTTCATATGCAGATGATCCTGATGGTGTTGTACCATCTACATATTCTGTAAATGCAGATACTGGTAAACTGTTACCTTCCTGAGCATTTACTTTTGCCTGAATATTTTTAACGAAATCAACAACGTCTTCTCTTCCGCCTTTTACTTGCGGTGTAAATAAACCTTCATCTTCAGCGTCTTTCCAAGACTCTGGAACTTCGATCTCAACAACCTGTTTTGCACCGGCATCGATTGCATCGTAGTTCATCTGTACAATCTTATCACCTTTTTTACCATAAGAAGCTTTTGCAGCTGCTTTCATTAATTCGATTGCATGTTCTTCCGGAATGATGTTTGCAAGTTTGAAGAAAGCTGACTGAAGAACAGTGTTGATACGTCCGCCAAGTCCGATCTCTTTACCAATCTTGATACCATCAATCACATAGAATTTAATGTTGTGATTTGCAATAAATGCCTTCACCTGTCCTGGTAAATGTTTTTCAATACCTTCCATATCCCATGGGCAGTTCAATAAGAATGTACCACCGTCAACTAATTCCTGAACCATGTTATATTTGTTAATATAAGACGGATTATGACAGGCAACAAAATTCGCCTGTTTGATCAGGTATGTTGATTTAATCGGGCTCTTACCGAAACGTAAGTGAGACATTGTCACACCGCCTGATTTCTTAGAGTCATAATCAAAGTAAGCCTGTGCATACATATCTGTATTGTCACCGATGATCTTGATAGAGTTCTTGTTAGCACCTACAGTACCGTCAGCGCCAAGTCCCCAGAATTTACAGTTGATTGTTCCTTCCGGTGTTGTAACTAATGGAGTTCCAACTTCTAATGATAAGTTTGTCACATCATCCACAATACCGATTGTGAATTTCTGTTTTTCAGTATTGTCATATACTGCAACGATCTGAGCCGGTGTTGTATCTTTAGAACCTAATCCGTAACGTCCTGTAAATACAGGTACTGCATCAAATTTTGTTCCTTTTAATGATGCAACTACATCTAAGTATAATGGCTCGCCAAGTGCACCTGGTTCTTTTGTTCTGTCAAGAACTGTGATCTGTTTTACAGATTCTGGAATTGCATTGATCAAAGCTTCTGCACAGAATGGTCTGTAAAGACGAACTTTTACAACACCTACTTTTCTTCCTGCTGCCAATAAATAATCAACTGTCTCGTCGATTGTATCACATACAGAACCCATAGCGATAATTACATGTTCTGCATCTTCTGCGCCATGGTAGTTGAATAATTTATAGTTTGTTCCAATCTTTTCATTAACTTTATCCATGTATTCCTGAACGATTGCAGGCATTGCATCGTAGAATGGATTACATGCTTCTCTTGCCTGGAAGAAGATATCCGGGTTCTGAGCAGAACCTCTCTGACAAGGATGATTTGGATTCAACGCATGTTTTCTGAACGCATCAATCGCATCCATATCTGCCATATCTTTTAAATCTTCATAATCCCAAGTCTCGATTTTCTGAATCTCATGAGATGTACGGAATCCGTCAAAGAAATTGATAAACGGAATCTTTCCTTTGATTGCTGATAAATGTGCAACCGGTGTCAAGTCCATAACTTCCTGTACGCTTGATTCACAAAGCATCGCACATCCTGTCTGGCGGCAGGCATATACGTCAGAATGATCACCAAAAATTGATAATGCATGGCTGGCCAAAGCACGTGCTGATACGTTGAATACACCTGGTAATTGTTCTCCTGCGATTTTATATAAATTAGGAATCATAAGCAGTAATCCCTGAGATGCTGTATATGTTGTTGTAAGAGCACCTGCTGCTAAAGATCCGTGCACTGTACCAGCTGCACCTGCTTCTGACTGCATTTCTGTAACCTGAACTGTCTGTCCAAAAATATTTGTTCTACCTTGTGTAGCCCATTCATCTGTAGCTTCCGCCATAACTGATGAAGGTGTAATAGGGTAAATAGCTGCAACATCTGTGAATGCATATGAAGCATGAGCTGCTGCATGATTACCATCCATGGTTTTCATTTTTCTTCCCATTGGTTTGTTCCTCCTTCAAATTTTCAAAATTGTATTTTGACATATATGATATTATAGTCCTTTCGAAGTTAAAAGTCTAGTTCGTTTTTGTTTCTTTTAAAATACAAAAAGGGAAAAGCAGCTCTCCACTACTTTTCCCTCACACTAATTATTTTTTTCTATTCCGTGACGCTCCAAAAAGCTATCATACCCTGCATGATATACAAACAAAATACTTTTCACAAACAGGCACGCAAACGCATATCCAAAGAGCAGACCTGTCACAAATCTTCTGCTGTTCGTGCTCTCATATGAAGTCAAAAATTGTAATAAACCATCTATGAGCAGCGGTATCATCAGCAGAACAGTCAACCCAAGATTTGGTATGTACCATGCACACAGACAGAAAAATAAAATCATGCCAACCAATTCGCCTGTACATCTCGCACAAATCGGGAACTGTATTCCTCGAAAATGAAATGATCGTTCTTTTCTGCAGTGACAACCGAAAAATATCGGCAACCACTTATAAATAAAAGCACGCATCTTTTAGTAATAGTATCCCATACTTGCCGATCCGATTCCAATCACGAAGATAATAACATAGAACAGTATACTGAGAACCACACCAACAATCGCTCCGATTCCTGCTTTTTTCGCAGTATTCGGTTTTTCTTTGTTCCAGACAAGGAATAAAATCAAGCCTACGATCGGAATACAGCATCCTAAAACACTCCATCCAAAGCTCCCACTGTCATTGTTTGCTGACGGCACCATGCCTCCCTGCCCTTGTGCTGTTCCACAGTATGTGCACACATTTGCATTGTCGTCAATCTCTTTTCCACAATTTTTACAATACATCTCTCATCCTCCTATATCAATAGTGTAAGTGATATCCCCTTCTTTTCAACAAGTATAACAAATTAATTTCAATTAGTCTACTATTTTTGTTCAATTGGCACAACTTTCTTTCTTCCAACCACTAATAAAACTGCCGATACTACAACAAGCACCGCTGCAAGAACCTGTGATACGGCAACTCCGTTGAAAAATTGCAGTTGATCTGTTCGAAGTCCTTCAATCCAGAATCTTCCGACACCATATCCAAACAGATACATCAAAAAGATTTCTCCATTAAATTTTTTATGCTTTCTCCACAATAACAGGATTATGAGCACACCGATATTCCATACCGACTCATACAAAAAGGTAGGATGCACCTGTATAAACTCAATTCCGTTGATTACCTCAATATGTTCCCGCATTTTTTCCGTGATATCCGATGCCCGAACTGCATCTATAGGAAGCTGCATGGCAAACAGATTGTTGGTATATTCTCCGAACGCCTCTCGGTTAAAAAAATTCCCCCATCTGCCGATAATCTGTCCCAATATCAGCCCAAGTCCTGCCGTATCCACAAGCAATCCAAAAGAAATCTTTCTTCTGCGCGAAAACACAAACACAGTAATCATAGCAGCGATTACTCCACCATAAATTGCAAGCCCTCCCTCGCGGAGATTCAGAATACTCAACAGATCATCTTTATACAAATCCCATGAAAACGCCACATAGTAAAGCCGGGCACCGATGATGGAAAAGATCACCGCATAGAGCGCCAGATCATAATAGGTCTCCGGGTTTTGTTTTGTCCGCTTTGCCTCTTTTACAGCCATCAAAACCCCTGCCAGAATCCCAATTCCTATAATCATTCCATAATATGCAATATCAAATCCGAATATCGATATCTTTTGTCCCACATGTTCCAAATGAATTCCCAAATTCGGGAAATTAATACTCTCTGTCATTTTCTTCCTTCTTTCTCAAGCTCTACACATTGAATCGGAATAAAATAATATCTCCATCCTGCACAACATATTCTTTTCCTTCCAGTCTGACAAGTCCTTTTTCCTTTGCCGCTGTATAGGTTCCACAATCCATAAGATCATCATAGCTTACAATCTCTGCACGGATAAATCCACGTTCAAAATCAGAGTGAATCTTTCCGGCTGCCTGAGGCGCTTTTGTTCCTTTTTTAATCGTCCATGCCCTTACCTCCTGCTCACCTGCTGTCAGGTAGCTGATAAGTCCAAGCAGACTATAGCTTGCTTTGATGAGTTTTTCCAGACCAGACTCTTCCAATCCGAGATCTTCCAAAAACATCTTTTTCTCATCATCATCCAGCTCTGCAATCTCCTGTTCAATCTGTGCGCATACAACAAACACTTCACAGCCTTCTTTTTCTGCATATTCCTTGACAGCCTGCACTCCGTCATTGTCAGCTCCGTCATTTGCAAGATCATCTTCTGTCACATTTGCCGCAAAGATGACCGGCTTGTATGTCAGAAGATTATAACTTTCAAGAAGCGCCTGCTCATCTTCATCATTTACAGTAAAGCTTCTCGCCATCTTATTTTCTTCCAGATGTGCTTTGATTCGTTCAAGAAGTTCTAACTCTTTTGCTACCGCTTTATCATTGCGGGCCACTTTTACCGCTTTTGCAATACGTCTTTCCAACATCTCAATATCAGAAAAGATCAACTCTAAATTAATTGTCTCTATATCACGAATCGGGTCAATACTTCCATCTACATGCACGATATTACTGTCCTCAAAACATCTTACCACATGCACAATTGCATCTACTTCACGAATATTTGCAAGAAATTGATTTCCAAGTCCCTCTCCTTTTGACGCTCCTTTTACAAGTCCTGCAATATCAACAAACTCAATCGCCGCCGGGACAATTTTCTTTGTGTGATACATCTCTCCAAGTACGTTGAGACGCTCATCCGGCACTGTTACAACTCCCACGTTCGGGTCGATCGTACAAAATGGATAATTTGCTGATTCTGCTCCCGCCTTTGTCAAAGAATTAAATAATGTACTTTTTCCTACATTTGGTAAACCTACGATTCCTAATTTCATTTTTGTCTTTACCTGTCCAGAAACCCTATAATTTTGCGGTTTTCTGCCTTTCTCTATATTTCTTGTACGCCCTTTTTACGCCCTTTTTGTTTAACTGGCGGCGTAGCTTGTTGAAATTGACGTATTGCATTTACCAGTGACTCATCCGTAACATGAACATATCTGTCCATTGTTGTTTTTATACTTGCGTGCCCTGAAAGCTGTTGCAGCACTTTAGGTTGTACGCCACGTTCAATCGCGCGTGTAGCATAAGTATGTCGTAAGGAGTGCATATAAAAGCGTTTGATTCCTGCTTCATCACACAATGAGAATGTGCTGCCACTTCAAGAAATAAGCCATTTTTTTGCTTCTGGCAGCGTTTTGAAATATCTATTTTGACGCGTACCATTTTTAGCATAAAATCTTGCGAAATATAAACTGTCCTTTCTTTGAAAAATACCTTTTCCACACTCTTTGCCTTTTAAATTTTTTCCCCATAACAGACTCCTTTCACGTAAAAAAAAGAGTCCAACGCAAATATAAAGTATATCACAAGGACTCCGTTTTTTCAATCTTAACGGAATCTATTTTTTTATGCTTCTTACCATCTCATATCCTTTCATTTTTCCATTTTTTATAATTATATACAGCTTGAATCAATAACAAAATCACCATCGCAGTTGCGGCCAAACCTGTCCAAAGATTAGATTGAAATGTGTTATGAAAACAAATAAGAACGACAAACTCTATTGGAATCATCCATAATGTTCTAATAAATTTTCTTCTATAACTGAGTTTCCAGTAACAAAATGCAATTCCTTTATCAACTTTTTCACCCATTCCCCATCTTTTTGTCATGAATATGCATATTGTCATCGCTATAAATACAGGAAGTAAGAAAAATATAAAATCCACGATATCACCTCTTCTTAGCAATTTATGTAATGATACTATACTCCTGTAAAATTACACAACATGCATCATTAAATATTCGTAAAATCTATTTTCCGAATCTTAATCTAAAGGAACCTTCGCGTTTTTACAAATCAAAAAGTTAAAAAACCAATGCGATCTCGTTTATCATATCGCATTGACTTTCCTTTTTTCAACAGAAGCACACGGATTCTTCGTCTCTTGTCTCCATCAATATTACCAACCCTTTCGGAAAAGTAATCCTCACTTCTTCGTCCTGAATCTGATTGCTTACGCACAGGCTGTCATACGGGCAGAGCGTATGATCACAAAGTGGATATTTCGCCCCTTCAAGTGAAAAATGTTCCACAATTCCTCCCAACGGAAACACCGAAAAATAAGGTCCGAACGCATCCTCTTTTTTCAGGCATGTCTCTTTTCCAATCAGAGAAATCTTATTACAGACATCCACAATATAAGCTTCCACTCCTGCATCATACGGTATTTTTAACACTTGAATATTTGCCAGGACATGATCTATCCTTGTCCCGGTCCCTCCTAATATCCAAAGTTCTTTCACCTTCAACTCCAATGCAAGCCGCACCGCAATCTCTGTGTCCGATGCATCTTTGACCG
>OOCY01001544.1_pt1 | contig 10457 bp, 7 predicted proteins | sample 1671291 | NCBI WGS metagenome assembly OOCY01 (sample SAMN06348141, study PRJEB24527) | human gut metagenome | biome: human gut; feature: ankylosing spondylitis patient; material: feces | host: Homo sapiens | place: China | collected 2015-10 | reverse complement strand
GCAGAGGTATGCGTCTGCGATCTCGCTAAAGCATTGAATATGACTCAGTCTGCAATCTCTCATCAGCTTCGTATTCTGAAACAGAATAAACTGGTAAAGAGCCGCAGAGAGGGAAAATCTATTTTCTATTCTCTGGCAGATGATCATGTTCGCACGATTATCAACCAGGGACGGGAACATATAGAAGAAGATTGAAAAAAGCATCAGTTATCTGAAAGATTATAAATTCAGATAACTGATGCTTTTTTATAGATGAACTCTTTTCAAAATCTCGTTAGTAAGTCCGCCGATTACCACCCCGGCAGCAACACCTGCCACCAGAAGTGCCGGTGCGTATACAAACACACTTGCATTTTGTACGATCAGCATGGCAATGATTAACTGACCGATATTATGGGAAACACCTCCTGCAACGCTGACACCGATTAGACTGAAAGATGTTTTTTTCAGCATAAGTGTCATAACTGTCATACTAAGCGCGGCCCCTGCCAGACTGTACAGGATACTGAACAGATTTCCGAACATAAATCCGATCACTAGAATGCGGACAACAGAAACCAGAGCAGCCTCCCTAAATGAATATTTCTTCAAAATAAAAAGTACTCCCAGATTGGCAAGTCCAAGTTTAATCCCCGGAATCCCCGCAAAAACCGGAATCAGTGATTCCACATATCCCAGAATGATCGCTACAGCTGAAAAAAGCCCAAGGCAGGCTGTTTTTTGCTTCATAAATCTATTTTCTCCTCTCAAAAAATCCAAAATGGAATTATCAGAATTCTTCAGACATTTTAACATAGAAAAAATATTCCCGCAACCACAAGTTAGATGTAACTAATACTGATTTTTACTGAAAGCATTTATTGAGAAAAAATGACGAATATCCAAGATTTTTTCAGACGGACATGTTACTATTTTATAAGTTAGCAGTGACTAATTTATATAATTACTGCTGACAGCATACCTATAGCAATCCTATATGAATATCTTTGGCAGAAGTCACTCCCTTTTGGTAAAAGTAAAATCCCTTTGGTTAATAAGTTGATTAACCCTCTGGTAAGAGTGATTCCGCAAAAAAATTTTAGAAGAGGAGAAAAACATGACAAACAAAAAACTTATGAAAAAAATAGCACCTGTTGTAATGAGTGCCGCAGTTGCTATGACCAGCATGCCATATGCAGTTCTGGCATCTGATTTCACAGACAGTGAGGTACTTACAGACAGCACAGATTTCTCTGTTTCCGAAGAGTTTGCCGCCGAGGATGCGCAGGAAGAATTTACCACCGAAGATGTCCAGGATGCTTTTGTCGCAGAAGCACAGCAGGGCGAAGCTTATGTGCTTATGAATATTCCATACGATGATTTCTACAAGGCAGAACTGAAAAATAATGATGTAAAAGTTGATGCTTTCACATCTGCAACTCTTAATAAATCAAGAACCGCAGGTATGATGAACGGAAATTCCGCTTATCACGTAAACCCCAATGGAACCGATGTAACAGGTGTTACTTTCCCTGTAAAGGTCAGTGATCTTTCCCTTCTGAAAGACCAGAAGCAGGTCACAGATTCCGACTCTGTAACGATCACAGTGACAAACAGAGGACAGACAAGCAGCAACACCTATACAGGAAAAGATTCCCTGATTGAAAATGCCTCTTACTCTTATTACATTTTAAGTGAAACACCGTCTTATTACAAAGAACTTACTGTAAATGCAGATGGCAGCTATTCTTTCTCAGCAATGAAAGGTGCTCAGACACAGACCGTTGCAATTGATGCTATATTAAAAACAGAGACAACTTACGGGGACTATGAGCTGGATCTGAATAATGAGACTTTTTCATCACTGATCGATACGACTACAGATAAGATTTATGGTGTAACCGTAAATACTACAGACGGAACCAACTATGGCCTGCGTCATCTGGAGAATATCTGGCGTGGAAGTATGCTTGCCTGGGGTACAGGATATACAACAGAAGTTCACGGATGCCCTGTTTCTTCTGCGCATTATAAATCAATCATGGGAAAAACAATTGACAGCGTTACTTATTACACAGATAAAGGCATGATCACTTTTGATGTTCTGGATGTAAAGGTGCAGACAACTACAGGAATCAAGGCAACAGTGGCAGATATTATGAATACAGACTCATCTGCAGCAGTTACCTTTGACCAGGCTCTGCCGGCAGACTTCAAGGCACAGTATACTGTAGACGGAACAGCGGTTTCCTGCACAGACGGAAAACTTGCAGTTGGAGCTCTTGCATTGGGAACACATAAGGTTGAAATTGCAGATGCCAGCGGAAAATATGCAGCCATTGTAACTGAATTTACAGTAAATACAGACAAAATGCCGGCTTCTTATGACAGTAACGAGACAAAACTGGTTGCAGCAAAAGGCATTACAGCAGAAGAGTTCTCTGCATACATTAAGAGCATCAGCAAAGTAAAAGTTGATGATACAGAATATGCCGCAACAGGAAAAGGAAGCAAAGTCATTGTAAAAGAAGATGGAACTCTTGATCTCACAGATCTTCAGGTAACAGATGCAACTGTATTTGAAATAACTGCTGTGGGATATAAGAATAATCTTACTTTTACTTACAAAGAAGCAGAAAATACATTTGAATTAAATACTTCTTCCAAGACTCTATATACAAAAGGCAGCACAAAAACCACTCTCAAAGTTACAACAAACCTTACAGATAAAATCACATGGAAATCCAGCAATACAAAAGTGGCTTCTGTAAACAGCAAAGGTGTTGTAACTGCTAAGGCAAAAGGAACAGCAGTGATCACAGCATCCTGCGGAAAATACGAGGTATCCTGCAAGATAACAGTTAAAAATCCATCCCTGAAACTTACCAAATCTTCAGCAACTGTAAAAGTTGGAAAAACAACAAAAATTTCTGCAAAGGCAACTCCATCAGGAAAGGTTACTTACAAGTCAAGCAACAGCAAGATTGCAACAGTAAGCTCCAAAGGCGTTGTAAAAGGAAAGAAAAAAGGTACTGCCAAAATCACAGTAACCTGCAATGGTGTTAAGAAAGTATTTACAGTAAAAGTAAAATAAACGATAACAGGTAAATAATTCACACAATAAATGACCTCGGATTTTGCTCCGGGGTCATCTTAATGAGAAAAAAACAACATTAGCAGAATCTGTTATATATAGATTTTTATATACTAAAATGATACACTTTTAAAGTTAGTTATGATTAAGTTTTGCTTCATCCAAAAACAGATATCATATCCGGCAAAATAAAAAAATAAAGGAGGAGACAACGTGAATAATCAAAACTTTTATCTGCGTCTGATCGCACTTTTACTGATCATCATGGCGGTATTTTTCTATAACGGAACAGTAAAAGATAAAGAACAGGCTCAGGATATTGCAGACCTGACTGCAAAAACAGAGAGCCTGGAGAAACAGCAGGACCAGATCCTTACAGCATTAAAGGAAACTTATGAGGAACAGAAAACAGCAGCAGAAAGTAATGCTTCTTCTGATGCATCTTCAGAAGCTGATAATAAATCCGAAAAAGATTCCACAGAGGATAAAGAAAATACAGAGCAGGCAGATTCTGAAGAAGCTGATGATTCTGACAATGTATATAAAAATGGCACTTTCGAAGGTTCAGGAACCGGATACGGTGGAACCATCACAGTCCAGGTAACACTGGAAGACGATACTATTACAGCAGTCAGTGTAGTCAGTGCGCCGGGTGAGGACAGTGCTTATCTGTCACAGGGCGAGAATGTCATAAACAGCATCATCAGCGAGCAGAGCACAGATGTTGACACCATTTCCGGGGCAACTTTCAGTTCTACCGGTATCTTAGAAGCAGTAAATGACGCATTATCAAAGGCGGAAAACGCATGAAAAAGAAACAACGAAAGGTACGGCTGATCCGTGCCGCCATACAACTTATGTTTTTTATAGCAGCGCCCTCCCTTTTTTCTACGGCATTTGCAGGAGTCAAATCCATCTTTCTTGCAATCGGAGGACAGCAGAGTGTAACCTGGAACTCTTTTCTGGATATCACGGCATTACTGTTGATCATTACCATTCTGTTCGGACGCCATTTCTGCGGTTATGCCTGTGCGTTTGGCTCGTTGGGAGATGCTCTGTATGAGCTTACCGCGTTTATCCGCGCGAAATGCTTTGGAAAAAAGAAAAAACATGGATATCCGGAAGAATGGGTGCACAGATTACAGAAAGTAAAATATGTACTCCTTGCGTTCCTGCTTCTTTCCTGCATGACAGGATTCTATTCTAAATTACAGGGAATGAGTCCATGGGATGTATTCTCCATGCTTACAACAGGCAGACTGCCGAAATCTACCTACATTGTGGGAACAGTTCTGCTGATCCTGATCATGGCCGGAATGTGTACACAGGAGCGTTTCTTCTGCCAGTTTCTCTGTCCCATGGGAGCAATATTTGCAATCATGCCGATCATCCCGGGAGCACTTTTCAAACGAAATCGTCCAAACTGTGCATCAAAGTGCACTCTCTGTAAGAAGAGATGTCCGGCACATCTGGATATTGACGGCGATACTGCACATTCAGGGGAATGCATCTGCTGTCACGCCTGCACTGCAGTCTGCCCAAGGAAAAATATTCATACAGGCACTGTTATTGATAAAAAATAGCAACTGATAACTTATTGAGAAAATTTGATTAGTAAGAACTAACTATATTGGTAGACATACTATCCATACAGTGATATAGTCTATAGAGTTAGTTGAAAACAACAATAAGAGGATAAGGAATCAGAAAATATATGACAAACAGACACTCTTTTGTACTGGGACTTTTTATTACAACCTCCCTTTTATGCGCATCCCGGACTGTATGGGGAAACTCTGAAATAAACACATACACCAAAACAGACTTTGCTATGGACACCGTAGTATCAGAGACTCTTTACACAACAGGTGAGGACATCACAGCAGACGTAATCTCTGCATTAAAAGATGTGGAAGAAAACTGGATCTCCTGGACAAAAGAAAGTTCTCAGATATATCAGATCAATCAAAATGCCGGAAATACAACAACGGTATCTGATGAAACTGCCACCTGTTTAAAACAGGTACTGGATTTGTCGAAAGCTTCTGACGGAGCCATGGATCCTACTATGGGAAGAGTGATCCGCCTGTGGGACATTGACGGAGAAGATCCGCATATTCCTTCAGATGATGAATTAAATTCCCTGCTTGAAAATGTAGGATATGACAAGGTGACTCTGGATGGAAATAAAGTTACCATGCCGGAAGGAGTAACCTTGGATCTGGGGGCTGCAGGTAAGGGAATTGGCTGTGATGCAGCACAGAAGATTCTTGATGCAGATAAAAATGTATCAGGCATGATCCTGAATCTGGGCGGCAGCAGTGTTATGAGCTATGGAAGCAAACCCGACGGCTCTGCCTGGCAGGTAGCTGTCACTGATCCACGGGATACAGAAGGTGATTACCTGGGAGTAGTTACTCTGAATGGTACTGAATTTTTATCTACTTCCGGAGATTACGAAAAATATTTTGTAGAAGATGGTGTCCGATATCATCATATACTGGATCCTGCTACAGGATATCCTGCAAGAAGCGGTCTCACATCTGTGACGGTTGTGTGTGATGACGGCCTGAACGCAGACGGACTTTCCACTGCATGCTTTGTACTGGGAAAAGAAAAGGCAGAAGAACTTTTGAAGAAATACAATGCAGACGGACTGTTCGTAGATGATTCTGATCATGTCTGGATGACGGAAGGCATGAAAGAACGATTTCAATTACTGAAAGATACTTATTCCATCAGTGAATAGGCTTATCTTATATGAAGATCTCTGAACTGTCAAAAATTTCAGTTTTCCGGACAGTTTGGAAATATATTTATTAACTCATATTCAGGAGGATTTAAAGGTATGCGCAAGGGAAATTTAATCAAAATGGCAGCTCCTGCAATTTTAAGTGCAGCAATGATGGTTTCAGGATTACCGGTTATGGCTGCGGATTTTACATCTGATACTGCTGTGGAGATTGAGGCACAGACAGATGAGTTTGATGCAGCAGATGACACCGCTGATGCTTTTGCAGGCGATGAGGAAACACCTTTTGTTGACGATCAGGCAGCAGCAGAAGATGAATTCGCTGCAACAGCAGAAACAGGCTACAAATATGTCTATGCAGGTCTGACATGGGCACAGTACTGGGCATCTGAGGGAGTTTATAATGCTGCAAACACAGCTTCCAATGGAACAAAAGACAGCCATGATGAACTTGACAAAGGCGGTTTCGACACAGTAACCAGAGCTACTGTAAACCATGGCCTGCACAGAGGAAGCTACCAGTGTGAAGCAATCATGTATGACAAAAACGGCGGTTCTTATGAGATTTCCTACTGGACCTCAGCTAATGATGCAGTTCTTACGGACGGAACAACTGTAAAACTGAATCAGCCTGAGCGAGGACAGATCACAAAAGCTGACGGAAGTGTTGCAGAATTCGATCATTACAGCGTAGTAGGTCTGAAATATGTACCTGTCGCAGTAAAAGCAGAAGATTATGAAGCCTTCAAATCCCAGTTCAAGGTTGTGGAAGATGGAAGCACAGTTGCCGGAGGATTTGGAGAAAACAATTTGCAGTCCTATAGTGCAGTTGCGGATGTTACCGCTGAAACAAACGGCTTAAAAGAAGCTGTAAAAGGTTCTGATGGAACATTCACATTCAAGGCCAGAACAAACGGTACAGGTTCCGGACTTAAAGATCAGGCACTCCAGACAGCATCAAATGTTACCGCAACAGTAAAAGAAGCAAGTGGAAGTTACGGCGAATTCTTAAGAGTAGATATTACAGGTGACGGATATGGTGCTCTTGGTGCTAAAATGTATGCTGTAAAATGGGATTACTACGGAAATGGTGATAAAGTTCTGGCATCTTACGGAACAAAATTCGCAGCAGATAACTGGATGCACAAGGCAATGGGAATCCAGCTTGGTCTGACAGATTCCTACCGTTGCCAGCTTCCAAAAGGAACAGACGGAACCGGCAAATGGAAAATCACTGTATATGCAATGGGATATGCAGATACTGTATTTGAAGTTAATGCAACAGATGCAAACATCGTAAAACCGGAAGCAGGAGAAGCAGATACAACAGCATTAAAAGCAGCAGTAGAAAAAGCAGAAGCCTTAAAAGAAGTAGATTACACAGCAGATTCCTGGAAGGCAATGCAGTTAGAGCTTCAGGAAGCAAAGGATCTTCTTGCAAAAGAAAAGCCAACTCAGGCAGAGGTTGATGAAGCTACAACTCATCTGAACGCAGCAGTAGAGGCTCTTGTTAAAGCAGATACGAAGGTAACAGTAACTCTCAACAAGAAAACAGCCACTGTTTACAAAGGAAAAACAACTATACTGAAGGCAACTGTAACAGGAGCAGATGCACCAAAAGTTACATTTACTTCCAGCAACCCAAAAGTTGCAGCCGTAAACAAAACAACCGGTAAGGTTACTGCAAAAGCAAAAGGTACCGCAGTTATCACAGCTAAATGCGGAGATGTAAAGGTAACCTGCAAAGTAACAGTTAAAAATCCAACTCTTACACTGAACAAAACATCTGCATCTGTAAAAGTCGGCAAAACAACTAAAATCACAGCAAAAGCAGCTCCGTCAGGAAAAGTTACATACAAATCCGGCAACAAGAAAATTGCTACAGTATCATCCAATGGTACAATTAAGGGTATTAAAAAGGGTACTGCCAAAATCACAGTAACATGCAATGGTGTAACCAAAACAGTTAAAGTAACTGTAAAATAATCTGACCTGACTGAAGTCAGGCGAATATTTGCAATCGGATTCGCAGACAAGAGGAAAGAAATCCTGTATCCCACCAGAAAGGGCAGGATTTCTTTTCAACTGTAAAACTTTATACAGTTGAAAAGAAATCATTTGAATATGATTTCCTGGAACTATTGAAGAAGGAGAAATTTATGGACAAAAATAATGAGCAGAAAAATAATAAGACTCCGGAAATGAAACCCAAACAGGACAGTTTCCGTCCATGGTTAAAGCTTATTCCTGCGGCAGCAGTTTTTGCAGCAGTCTGTGTAACCTGTTATCAGGCAGATAAAAGTCCTGTGGAGACTACATCAGTTTCCGATAATAATGTTATGTCCACTGATGAGATTAAAGAATTGATTTCACAAGGAACTGCAGGTAAGGATTTTGATTCAGAAGACTCTTCTGAAACCAATGGAACCTCAATTTCAAAAACATCAAAAAAGACAAAAAAAACAAGTAAGATTAAAACAGGAACAAAGAAAAATTCATCTACAGGTTCCCCTGCAAATGGAGGTACAGCAGGGGGTGGTGCAGGAAGCACAGTCACACCAACTACAGAAGTTCCTGCTGGTGGATATGCAGACGGTACCTATATAGGCTCCGGAACCGGTTTCGGAGGAACGATCACTGTTCAGGTAACTGTCACTGACCATAAAATTGCAGCTATCAATATTGTAGATGCATCAAATGAAACAGCCTCCTATTTTGCAAATGCACAGGGTGTGATCAGCAAAATTCTTGCAAGCCAGTCTCCGAACGTAGATGCAGTCAGTGGTGCCACTTATTCTTCAAACGGAATTATTACTGCGGTTCAGAATGCATTGTCACAGGCAATTCCATCAGGAAATCAGGCAGTTGTTACGCCAACTCCCACTCCATCACCGAAACCGACAAAGAAACCTTCTCCAATACCGAAGCCGGGAGACGAACAGATTTACAAAGACGGAACCTATACAGGGACCGGAAAAGGATACAGTGGAACAATTACATTGACAGCTAAGATAAAAAAAGGTGTAATCAAGTCTCTGAAAGCAGAGCATACAGATACCCCTATGTTCTTTAAGAAAGCATGGGATATTCTGGAAAATGAGATCATTCAGAATCAGTCTGTCGATGGCATTGATACTGTCAGCGGTGCTACTTACTCTTCAAAGGGTATCATAAATGCAATGAAAGATATTCTGAAACAGGCTGAAAAAGGCACCACAAAAGTAACACCAACTCCAACACCAGAAGTAACAGTTACGCCAACTCCTGAGGCAACCCCAACCCCGACACCGGAAGAAACTCCGACTCCAGAAGTTACTCCAACACCAGAGGAAACACCAGCTCCCACACCAACACCGGAAGAGACTCCGGAGCCTACGCCGGAACCTACAGGGCCATATATTGACGGAACTTATACAGGCTCAAGCTATGGATACAGTGGAAGAGTAAATGTGACCGTAACGATTCAGGGCGGTCAGATTGCTTCCATTGAACAGAATAACAGTGATTCACCGGAATACTTTGATTATGCATGGGAAACTATTTATCCTCAGATTATGGGAAATCAGTCGGCCGACGGAATTGATGCTGCAAGCGGTGCCACTTATTCCTCAGAAGGAATCCTTGGAGCAATTCAGAAAGCTCTTGCCCAGGCATTGGCATAAAATTATTGTAAGAGAAAAAATCATATGCTCTGGCTATTTCTAACTTATAACGTAAAAATGGAGGACAACAATATGATTAAAACAACTGTAAAAGTAGACGGTATGATGTGCGGAATGTGCGAATCTCACGTAAACGATGCAGTGAGAAAAGTCTTTCAGGTAGATAAAGTTACTTCTTCCCACAGCAAAGGGGAAACTGTGATCATTTCAGAGAAACCTGTAGACGAAGCAAAGCTAAAAACAGCCATCAGCGCAACAGGATATGAAGTAAAAGGTATCAGTTCACAACCTTATGAAAAAAAGAAAGGTTTGTTTTCATTTTTTCATAAATAATGAACATGTTCAGTAAATATCATTAAATCATAAACCTATTAAAAAACCAGGCAGAAACTTTGCAGATTATACTGCAGTTTTTGCCTGGTTTTCTCTGTGCCAACAAGTTGATTTCTCGACAAATCTCGAATAATGGCGTTAAAAAGTCTGAAAAATTCCAAAAAATCAGTTGCTTAATTTGTACAAAACATGGTAGACTATTTGTAGTTAAGAAGTGACAGAAATTTACAATTACTTAACCGAATCAGGTGAGACAAATGACTCTATCTGCCTGATTAATCAGGAGATGAAAGAATGAAAAGAAAAATAGAACTTGTCTGCTGGATTTTATTTACCTTATGTTCCGGTATTTGCTTCTTTATCAATTTTATGAGCAAACCTCCTGTAGACGATACACATAAATTTACCTTATATATGATCGGTGCTGCAACAGTATCTTTACTTTATCCGGGAACTATGTTTATCCTTGGACTGAGAAACAGTTATCTGTATGATAAATTAAACAAATTTTCTGAAGAAAAGGGCGAGACGAAAACTGTCAAATCTGCACAGATTTCCAAATCATCCGTATCAGGATATACAATCCCTGATATGAAAACCCTTGTCAGTGCTCTGATCTCTGATAAGAAACTTACAG
>OOCY01001531.1_pt1 | contig 10566 bp, 6 predicted proteins | sample 1671291 | NCBI WGS metagenome assembly OOCY01 (sample SAMN06348141, study PRJEB24527) | human gut metagenome | biome: human gut; feature: ankylosing spondylitis patient; material: feces | host: Homo sapiens | place: China | collected 2015-10 | reverse complement strand
AAACAATTTTACAGGACTTTTTATACGTAATGGGCAGATAACAATAAAAACCACCGATTTCATTGCCACAAACGGGCTTTGTAAACGGATAAACCTTACCGGAAAACAAATCCGAGAACTTTATTTTCAAACCAGGTTCCTTTTCTCCGTCAAAGTAAAAATAGAGCATATTATCTGTCGGTGTAGGCGTCCAAATACGATTGATTACTCCAGGGCCCTCCATTTCTGCAATCACCAGTTTATCCCCTTCCTTTCGGAGGAAAGAATAAGTTCCGGCAAAACCATCGTCGAAAACTGCTCCACATAAGAATCGGTACGATACTCGGGCAGTTTATCCACTCTTTTCAACAATTCCAACTCATCTGTCCATCTGTACGGGTTTTGAGCTGTAACATACATCCCTGCCAGCAGAAAAGCGAACAAGAAAATCAAGAAACTTTTTTTGTTGATATTCATTACATTTAATTTATAAATCCATTGATAGAGAAAAGGCAGGAAGGGATATTTTGCTTCCTAGCACCCCTTCTTGCCATTTTCCCTTTCAATGAAAGGATTAATAATAAAAGTTATTCTATACTATCCATGAAAATCCAATCAATTCCCCTCGGGCATTACCACCATAACATTTATACCAAAGAATTTAGCCCATTGGGTGTTGTCAGGACCTGGTTGCAATTCAATATTGACAGTTCCGTCTTCAGCCGGTTCAATACCTTTTACAGCTGCTACTCTGTCCGGATTGAAATCGTTCACTAAGCAAGCAGAGCCTTCATTAGCTCCTATAACTCGATATTCAGTCTGTGTATTACTATCGTTTATATGTCCATAAAAAGTAAATGTATATTTTTCCCCCTTAGTCAAACCGGACATCTTGAAACTACTTACAGGAATGGTTATACCATCACTAAAGAACATATCTTCAGAAGCAGTCTTTGGGAAGCCCAATGTATTTTCCAAACCACGTTCCAAAGTACCACTAAAGCCTTTTTCTACCACCAGGCAGAACGGCGTAGTGTTTCCCTTGTCATCTTTCAAGTTTTCCAGTGCAGGATCACCTGGGAACCGATAATTATTAAACGGAGCAGGAGATTCTATAGGACCAAAGTCTATGTAAATACGAGCAGGAGATTCCTTATAGTCCAGCAATTCAGTGATTATTTTACTATTGACAATAGCATTGTGTGCAGCCGCCTTTGACAGTTTCACATCATATCCAATCAAGTTATCGGGACTATAAGAAACTTCATTCTTTCCGAATAATGCTTCAAACCAAGTACATGCTGCAGCAAATTTAGCTGTATTTGCATTCAAATGGAAAGCATCTTGTAACATATCTTCACCGATATAACTTGTACGACCATTCTGAACAGTTGTTCCAACAGGCACAACTAAATCAATCTGTACCGATGATTCCTTGGCTGCCCATACAGCTTCTACAATCGCATTATACATTTTAAACTGATCTCTGTCATAATTGGCAAAACCATCTTCGGCAGCAGACTTTGCATAAGCCCAAGGTTGATGCAGCAAATACTTCACATCAGGATTGGTAGCCAAACCATCCACAAGTTCCATTAGCTGCGGCAAATATGTTTGATATCCATCCTTCAGACCAGCCATAGCCATTGATTCTTCAAATGCAATATAATCCCAGTTTTCACCTTTAATTATACTTTTCAATGACTGGTTGCTTTGAATACTCGAACTACCATCTACTGCAATACGATTATACTGATATACTGCCTGATTGTCTGTAACATTCTTTACATGGTCTTCCAAAGAAGCGTTTTCAACATACATATTACCTATAACCAAAGAAATACCAGCATCCTTAGCTATATCATACAAATAATTTGCAGTCGCATCATTGGCCAATCCACTACCAATAGTCAAAATTTTGACAGATTTTTCACCTTCGGTAACTGTCAAGTCAGCAAAATACATCAATTTTTTATCTGCAGTTTCCACTTTTATAATCGTTTTTCCTGCAGCAATAGCTGTGATAGCACCTGCATTACCATCTAAACTTTCAGCGGTCGCCACATTGGGATCAAGCACACTCCATAACAGCTTATATGACTCACCTGCTATTTCATCGACAGTTGCAGTGACTTTAATTTTCTCACCAACCGTCAAGTAGACTGACGATTGGTCAATACGTACAAATTTACGGTTAGACAAATCCACATCATTATCATCCGAACAAGATGTCAATGCAAGAAATGTCAACGCCATCATCCAAAAAATGAATTTCATTGATTTCATAGTCATTCTCTATTATTTTATTGATATCCGGGAGCCTGTCTCAATTTAGGGTTTATATCCATCTGCTTTTGTGGAACAGGCCATAAATACATTCTTTTGTTGAAGGTACGGCTCTTATAAAAAGTTCTCTTATAGAAAGCTTTTGGATTACTGTCATCATCGCTTCTTTCAGAACCATCATGGTTCATTCCGTACAATTTACCACCCAAATACTTTTCTCCAAGTTTCCAACGACGGATATCATGGAAGCGGACACCTTCACAATTGAATTCTACGCGACGCTCCTGCTGAATTGCAGCACGCATCTCCTCTTTGTTAAGCCCTTCTTTCAATGCCGGAATTCCAGCCCTTTCTCTGATCAAATTCACATATTTATAAACATCATCATTCGGAGACGGCAAATATTCATTCAATGCCTCGGCATATCCCAGATAAGCATCAGCCATCCGATACAAGATACCGGGTTGATAAGTATATTTCTTATCAATAGGAGATACATCCAACGAAATACGCTTTCTTACATTATAACCATTTTGAGGGGAATCAAAGGTCATATCTGTATCCAAACCACCCTGCAAAAAGTTCACATTCCGATTGGCAACCCCTAACCAGGCATTATTATATATCACCGATACATAGAAACGAGGTTCACGATTACAATACATATTGTATGTGCCTTCCATTGTTATAGGATTCATACCAGTTTCTTTATTGCTCAATGCTGTAGGACCACCTCCCGGCCATTGAGTATATCGCAGCTCAGCTTCAGTGGAGAACCCTTTTTCTACATAGCCAGAATTAGGATTGATAATCGGCGATCCGTCTTCATTATAGCCCCAAATAGGAACCTCACCATTCTTCATATAAAAAGCATCTACCAACTCCTGAGTCACTCCCATTGCAGCATTACCTTTGATACCTTTGGGCAAGTGGTGATCTTGCCAGTACTCAAGGTCCTGATTGAAAGGCCTACCAAAAATAATTTCAGTATTTCTATCGGAGAAACGCTTCAATGACATATTGTAATAAGACATAAAGGGGTCAATGCTTCCATCCGGATTCTTTTCATAATATAGTTTATACCCCGCAGCTTCTGCAGCATTAATTAGTTCCAAATGAGCATCAGCAGCTCTTTTCCATTTATTGATATCTTCTGAAGAAGCAAACAAATTTTCCCCCTCGGAATTCTTCCAATCCTTTAAATCAGGATTACCATTGAACAACGGACTTGCAGCATAAAGTAATGTTTTTGCCCTAATGGCCAAAGCCATAATAGAAGTCGCTTTACCCCAATCTGCATTACTAGGATAAACTGCCGGTAAATTTTTTGAAACGTCCAGCAACTCTTTATCGATCCAATCAACAATCTGGTCATAAGGAACCTGAGGGGTCATTAGCTCTGATTCCGAAGCATCTACCGGATAAATCACTCCAGGAGTAAATGGAATAGGTCCATATAACTCAATCATCAATGAATAATAGTAGGCTATCAGAAAGCGAACTTCATTCTTCATCTGATTTACATAAGCCTCCGTCAAATCTATTTCAGGTATGACTCTTACTTTCTCCAAAAAAATTAACCCCGCACGTATTCTTTTGGGAAGCTCCACCCAATAATTAGGATTCCAGTCGGATATTGGGCTCCAGTTACCTGTAGTATAGGCATAGACATTAGCCCAACCGTAAGGACTCCAATCCTGAGGAATAGTTATATCATCTCCCATAATATTATAACCTTGATCCTTAAAATATCCCCACATAGGACTTGGGACTGATGAATACACACCCGCCAGCCAATCTTCTGTTCTAACCTTATCCGAGAAAATCATTTCCATAGTCAACTGATCATCCGGAGCTTTATCAAGAAAATCATTACAGCCAGTCGCCATCACCATAAAAAGTGATAAAAAAGCTGACACTACTATTGATTTATATTTTTTCATGTCTTGTATCTTTTTAATTGTTGAAATTGATGCTTAATCCGATTGATATAGATTTCATTTGCGGATATCTCAATCCATCGTTTGTTTCCAGCTCAGGATCCCAAAGTTTGAATTTGGAAAAAGTAAGCAAATTGGTGCCTCTCAAGAACAGACGGCAGTTTCTAACCCCAATTTTATTCGTCCAAACAGGAGGAAGAGTATAGCCTAACTCTAAATTCTTCAATCGCAAGAAACTCATATCACGCAACCACCAAGTAGAGGGCCGTTCATTATTAGCTACCGCCTTGTCTCCCATACGTGGCCAGAATACATTCTGATTAGGATTTTCGGGAGTCCAGCGATCATCGATATTTGAATAGATATTACCTGCTCCCAAAGAAGAACCTGGCAACCAGGTTTCACCTCCAAGTATTCTGTCTGTGTTACCAGTTCCTTGGAAGAAAATGCCCAAATCAATTGATTTGTACCTTACTGTCGCTCCAAATCCATAAACGATTTCAGGAACAGAAGTACCACCAATAGAAGTCTCATCTACAGCGGTAATCTCACCATCCCCATTCAAGTCTCTATATCTAATATCACCAGGACGCAGATTACTGGCGTCACTAAAATTCTGTTTAGGAATACCTTCTTTCAACCTTCCATTCTCATCAAAATCATCTTCGGTAAACAGCCCTTCAGCAATTAAACCACGTAATTGTCCGACTGGCTTACCTGTAGCAGAACGATAAGTACCGATAATTGATGCAGGTTCATCAATTTCTATCACTTTGTTATGAGCATATGTATAATTTGCCATTACTGAAATCAACCAATCTTTATTAAATTGATGGTTAACATTTAACGACATATCAAAACCTTGATTGTTTACCTTACCAAAATTTGCCCAAATATTTCTGTTAAATCCTGCAGAACCAGGTACATTTGTCCGTTGCATGAAAATATCTTCCCGTTTCTCTTTAAACACGTCCATCACCAAATTTACGCTATTATTCCATAACCCTAAATCCAGACCTACATTCATCTTAGTTACTGTTTCCCAAGTTAAATTGTCAACGCCTATTTCACCCTCTGAACGCCCCAAACGATACACGTTCGCATCCGTACCCCAAGTATAAGATCCCGTATCAACAATAGTAGAAATATAGGCAAATCTACGGTTACCCCCAATATTGCTGTTACCAGCTTTTCCCCAACTGGCTCTTAGCTTCAAATTAGATATAACGTCAGATAAAGGTTGCATAAACTTTTCTTGTGAAGCAATCCAACCCACAGCTACAGCAGGGAAAAAGCCAAAGCGTTTGCCAGGAGCAAAGTTTTCAGAACCATTATATCCAAAATTCAATTCCGCAATATAGCGGCTATCGTATGTATATGAAAATCTTCCGGCTATTCCTTGGCTACGGTAAGGAAGAGTTTCTCCCTTGTCATAATCCTTTTGGTTATACAAAAACATGGCATTTACATCGTGCACCTTGTCAAAAACACGATTATACGAAAGCATACCTTCCAAATAAACACTTTGGTCACCCCATTCCGCACCTTTAGCATATCCTAAGAACTGCTGTCCGTTTTCCTGAATAGTTGTTACTAAATCACCATTCTCATCACGCGATGTAGCCGGATTGTAGTAATCAGGATTCTTTGATCTGCTTACCGAATTTGCAGAAAATTTGTCAAAAGAGAAAGTCACCTTTGCTTTCAGTCCTGGTGTAATAAATTTCATATCCCCGTTGAGTAGCCCAAGCCCAAGGATTCTGTTTATTGGCTACACGTGGAATACGACCATCAGAATAAATGGCAGGATGCACATAGGGAGGAACACGCATCGCCTGATAGAAAATACCGGTATTAGTCTCCTCACTTCCCGGAGGAGCATTTCTTGTCTGAAGAAATACACCTAAATTGGCACGGAACAAAGTGGTAGGAGTCAAGTTCACATCCACATTTGAACGAACCGTATAGCGGCTGACTTTGAGAGAAGAATCCCACTCCTGGTTTTTGTCACGTTCAATAATACCACTTTCATTATAATATCCTACCACCAATGAATAACGCAAAATATCAGTACCGCCATTCACACTTACATTGGCTTTGGTATTGTTGGCATGGTCTTTGGATACAAGATCCCACCAATCTATGTCCGGATATAGTTCAGGATCTGTCTGATTCTTATAATTCAGTAAGGTAGCATCGCTGACAAACGGGGCTCTTCCTTGTTCAGCATACATTTCATTAATCAATTCCAAGTACTTCACACTACCGATATAATCAGGAACTTTGATAGGTTGCGTAAAAGAGTGTTCAAAACGCACATCTACCTGAGGCTTTCCAATCTTACCGCGCTTGGTTTCAATCATTACCACCCCATTGGCACCACGCACACCATAAACTGCACTGGCAGCAGCATCCTTCAAAACAGAGAAAGAGGCTATTTCCTCAGGATCAATATCATGCAAAGATCTTTCTATACCATCTACTAAAACCAAAGGATTAGTATTTCCGGTAAAACTACTGATACCACGAATCCAAAAATCCGAATTATTGAACCAAGGATCACCACTTCTTTGAACTGCAATGACACCAGGAAGCATACCTGCCAAATTATTACTTAAGGAGCGGCTGGGAGCCGCAGCAAGTTTAGCCGGTTCTATATTAGTGATAGAACCAACCACAGAAGCTTTTTTCTGTGTTCCAAATCCCACTACCACCACTTCATCAAGGGCAGCAACGTCCTCTTCCATAGATACGTCAATAATACCCTTAGAGCCAATTGGTAACACTTTGTCTTTAAAACCTATATAAGAAAATTTCAAAGAAGGTTTTTCACCACTTAACACAATTGTATAAGTACCATTGATATCAGTAACCACACCATTGGAAGGATTATCAGCTTCTGTAACATTTACTCCAATAAGTAACTCACCTTGTGCATCCATCACACGTCCGGTCACCTTCTTGGGCGACTGAGCAAATATGTAATGCATATTCCCGATAGAGATTAAAAATATCAGGAGATATTTTATTAGTAATTTTTGAAAAATGTTTTTCATATTAAATTTTTATTGACAATTAATTAACTATATAGAAACCATATAATTTACTGCTAATATCATAATCTTGCCACTATAATGGCAAAGTCGTGTCAATGTATTGGCAACATTGTGCCAACACGATGGCAAAGTCTTGCCACTTTGTTGGCAAGACTTAAAAAATAGTAATACTTAAATATGGACCTATACGAAAAGAGGAGAACTATTTATTCATTTCCCCAAAGAGTTGCTTTATTACCCTTAGCTTTACGCCAAGCGTCACGCCAACGATGTATGTCCATGTGATTGATGAAAGGCTTCGGTGCCCTCTGGGCTTTCGTAGGAGCTGCAGGAAGAGATACTGCTGAATCCTGATACCAATAGGCAACGGTTGCCAAATCCAAGGTCAAGTTATTATTAGAACCATGCTCTATCGTGCCTTTAACACTCTTCTCAAAGAAGATGGGATCAGCTATGAAAAAACGGTAAACATGGGTACGTCCCAACCAGCCGATGTCATTATTAACACGCGGATACCCGAAATAAGGATGCGAGAATGCCTCTTTAGGACACCAGGAAGTATTGAAAAAATCTTCCGTACCCGTTCCTATCAATGAAGGTGTTTTTTCTCCGTCAATGAACCACATATCATCCCCTTCACCATACCACATAGTAGTAGGACAGTGCACATAGTAGTTAATACCTACAAAATGGCCTTTTCCTTGTGTCTCTACAAATACGTAATTGTCCTTACCGGTAGTATTCGGTTTCTGCTCTCCGGTAAGTCCCCATTCCGTCTCACCTTCGGGAAGGGCCTCTGTGAGGTTATGGTTGTACCATGCATGGAATCTGCCCATATCTTTGGGAAGTTTGTCCATCTCCAAATAATCTACGTAGAAATAGAAGGCATCAATGTTCCTGTCACTTTGATTTTCGATTTCAATACGTGCGCCTTTCTCAAAAGGCATAGTGAAATAGCATGACATACCAGTACCGTTTTCAGGACCTGATGAAAGAGGCAATGATGCATAATTATATCTTTCGTCCCATCCCTGCCCAAAGAAAGGTCCGATAGGAGACTCTACCGAGGGATAGTCGTTTCCATCCCAATACATACGGATGATGATGTCATTTCTGCTCAACGTGGGAGGAGGAGGCGCAATGGTCACCCAAATATGGTTGATGGCTCCTGCCCCCTTGATGTCCGCAATAATCCGCTTTTCACCTGGCTTGAAAGGTTCCAGATGGTCTCTGTTACCTCCCGTGGGGTCGGTACTGGAGATTCTCTTGTTTTTTACACCCGACTTCAACTTTGCCAAGTCAAACATTTCGTTCGTCATGTTCGACTGTGCAAATACAGTAGGAAAGTACAATCCCAAAACAAGGGAAAGTAACAAACTGAATTTTGTAATTTTTCTCATGATTTTTTGTTTACATTGATTAATTAAATGATTAGTATTCCAATAAATAAGGTTTCTCATTGAATGTTTTCCACAGCAATTCTCCAAACAATGTATTGGCCCATGCAAACCAGCTCCTTGTGAATTTCTTGGGGTCATCCTTATGGAATGACTCATGCATGAATCCGGTACCAGCATGCGTTTTCTGGAGCATCTGAATACACCGCCGTAACTCTTCATCATCTTGAGCGGTCAGGGCTTTCATTATCAGACTCATCGGCCATATCATGTCTGTACCAATATGATGTCCTCCTATCCCTTCAAAATAAGAGCCTTTAAAGAAATAAGGATTGTATTCCGACCACACAAATCTTCTGGTATTGGCATAAATTGCATCATTCCTATCAACACCACCCAGATAGGGTAATGCCAGCAGATTAGGGACGTTGGCATCATCACTAAGATAAGCCGATCCAAAGCCATCTATTTCAAAAGCATAGATTTTACCAAACTTCGGATGATTCACCACGGCATAAGTCTGCAAAGCATTATAAACTTCTTTACTCAACGCCAACAGTTCATCAGCCAGTACATTGTCTTTGGTTATCTTTTGAACCATTTCGGAAGCCTGCCTCAAACTGGCCACCGCAAAGAAATTGGACGGGACGAGAAAAGGAAAGATAGTGGCATCATCACTAGGCCTGAAAGTAGAGCAAATCAATCCGACCGGATTTACTTTATAGCCCACTCCACCCATAGGAACAGCATCTATAGCCCATTCCGAAGTTCTGCGAAAACTATAAGGTCCGTTACCATCTTTTCGCTGTTGTTCCTTGCAGACCCTTAAAATTGTCTCTATCGCCTTCTTCCATTGCACATCGAAAGGAGCAGTATCATTTGTCTTTTTCCAGTATCCATATGCCAGACGAATGGGGTAACAAAGGGAATCCAATTCATACTTACGTTCGTGAATACCCGGTTTCATCTCTGTATGATCGCTGTTCCATCTTGTATACTTCGTATCATCATCATAGAAAGCATTAGCATACGGATCCTTCAATATGAAGGAGGTCTGCTTATTGATAACGCCAATAATCAATTTCTGCAGATTCTTATCTTCAGACATGAAATCCAAATAGGGATATACTTGAGCAGAACTATCCCTCAACCACATAGCATCAATATCACCGGTAATCACATATGTATCCGGCCGGCCATCCTTTTCTGAATAAAAAACAGTTGTGTCCAATGTATTCGGAAAACAATTTCCAAACAACCAGCCCAGTTCTTCATTTTTGACCTTCTGCTTAAAAGTAGCAATGGCCTTTTCAATGGCAACACTCATGAAATTCCTTTCTGATTCAGGCTTTCTTATTGTTGGAAACGATGAAAAAGAGGTAGCTGTCGAAGCTAAACCTGGATTTGCAAACAGCAAGCTTTCATTCAGTGCATATCCCGCTCCCAAAAGGCCCACTCTCTTTATAAAACTTCTTCTGTTCATGTTATAAATCTATTGATTAAAAATATTATCCTGAAGCAACCTTCTTATCCTAACAAACTAACAACTGATTGAAATACAATTTCAACTGATAAACATCACCCTTATAACCTTCTGATATGTAATAGCGCTCCTCCATCCCTTGCCAGATTCAGTTCAATGATATCCTTCCTTGTAACTTTCCGCACCAGTCTGTCCAGATTGTTTGGATTCCGCTCCACATCCTCCGCATCGGTATAGATCGTTGCTTGGTAGCCCCCCTCACTAAGGAAGTCCAATTTCAATTTCAGATTCCTTTCCGTACCGTTGTTTAGCAAGCCTACCCACCAGTCCGAACCGCTCCTGCGGGCCACCGTGACATGCTCATTCATTTTTGCCAGCGGAACTCTTATCTCATCCCACGTTCCCGGCACGGTACGGAGCACCTC
>OOCY01001526.1_pt1 | contig 10617 bp, 6 predicted proteins | sample 1671291 | NCBI WGS metagenome assembly OOCY01 (sample SAMN06348141, study PRJEB24527) | human gut metagenome | biome: human gut; feature: ankylosing spondylitis patient; material: feces | host: Homo sapiens | place: China | collected 2015-10 | reverse complement strand
TATTTCCATATTCATTGAACATGTGGTAGCCTCCGCGGCGGCTGGCTGTCGCATCAAGGTTGAAAATCACTGCCTCGTCCGTCTCTTCCAGCACTTTGTTGAATAAGCGGTGCAGGTTTGTTTCGGCTTCTTTACTGGGAATGGTGAGCCCGTCTATCTTGAATATTTTGATGCCGTATTCGCGATAGAGGCTGATGAGTGCTTGCGCATCTTTCTGCCAATCGGCAAAATCATTTTGTATGCTGGGATTGAACCAAAGACCGATTTCAATACCTAATTCCTTGCCACGCTTTACGATGGGATGCAAACCACGTGGATACTTTTGCGGATCGGGTTTCCAGTAGTCTTTATTGTCCCAAATGTTCTTGAATGAACCGCGGGCTACAGCTGAATTAGGACTTTTACCTATTTGCCAGCCATCATCAATCTGGAAATGGGTGATTCCCAGACGGGCGGCGCGTTCCAGTTCTTTCAAACAGAAGGATTCGTTTACTTTTGAGTCCTGGCTACGGTCTCCCCAGGTGTTCATCATAATCATCTCGTCGCGGTCGGCCCGGTAAGTACGTATATTCTTCTGATATGAACGAAGCGCTTGTAGGCGGCTCAGTTCATCTTCTCCGTATATTCCCAATACACATCCGTATGTTTTGGTCCAACGGTCGGGAGTCACGTCTTTCTCGGTAATGCCCAGACCGGTTACTGTAAACTTTCCGAAATCAGTCAGAAAATCCTTTCCTTGATAGGCTAATTGTACCGAAGAGCAGGGAGCCTCTTTTAAAAAGAAGATGCCACAGTTGTCCTCGCCATTAAAGGCAAACAGCAGATTGCCGCGATATCCCAGTTTGCGGTAGGAAATAATCTCTTTCTCGAAAACCAGGTTGTTGTGCCAGTCGGTCACATCGGAAAATTCCACGCTGCGAGCGTGCCAATGTTGTCCTTGGAAATGGAACTGGTCTAGTACAGCGGTTACTTCTTTAGATTTCATGTCTTCGGCGAATTCAATATTCTTCCGGTCGGCTGCACTAACTTCTCTGCCTCCGAAAATACTGTTTACTGTTCCTCTTAAATAGGTGTCGCAGGCTATGGCTGGACAATCATCATAAATACGATATACCCGTTTTATATCTAGCTTCTCCAGGCTGAAAGAAACTTCTACTTTCAGATAAGCGGGAAATATTTTAGTCTCTTTTACGGGAACTACTTTGAGTGAACCGTTTGATGGTTGCGGCAAATCTTTCGTTACTCTGAAATCTGGAGTAAGGCTGTGGTTCTTCCATGATTTTCCATTACTCTTGTCGGTCAGGCGGTAAGTTATGATATTTCCCCCGTTCCACAAAAAGGTACGTTCGACCAAATTGTTCCCGATGGTTAAAGTGTCATTTCTCAGAAAGCCGTAGCAGGTATCTTGTGCGTGTAACGAATATCCTCCGAAAAGGACAAATAATAATGTTAGAATATTTTTCATGATATGCGTGTTTTATTAATACTTAAATTGTAGTATCAACGTGTTTCTTACTTCTTGTTTTTTTCAATGGCAAATATACGAGGCTTTTTTAATAATTTTTGTTCATTGAACTTCTGATTATCGGGAATCCCTTCTTTTTTTCCTACTCCCTCTTTCATCAGTGCTTTCAATTCCGGTAGGTGTTTCTGATATACTCCTCTCGGAGTGGTGTTGTACTTTTTACATAAGGAAGCTGCCATCCCGACAACTTCGCCCATCATTCCGGTGGTACGCATTACGCGGACAGTGCCCAGTGCCACATGGGTAACACTGATATTGCGGCCCGCCATAAAAAGATTCTCGATATTTCTGGAATATAGGCAGCGATAGGGCACTGCATAAGGATATATATGGATGTGTTTGGTTGCTGCTTTGAAAGGCGCATCAGGAAAGTGTGATGCATTGAGCGAATCCGGGAAATGCAGGTCGATGCTCCAGGTTGTGACGAAGGAGGCATCTTCGTGATAGACATTTTTATCTATATCATCTTGCTTTAGAATATAATCGCCCAACAATCGGCGTGACTCGCGTTTTCCGGCAATATAGGCTACCCAGTCCAATGCGCGGTTCTTATATTTCTTGTTGTCCTTTAATTCATTTTTCAGAAAACTCCAATTAGAATAGATGACCATTAAGCCATAATCACGTATACGTTCGAAGTCGTCGATTTGATTGAAGTTCATGCCGGTTTCCCATTTCCATTCACCCATCGTCACTTTTTCGCAATTTTTTTCATTGAATTGCAGACCGTACGAGAAAATAGGGAAACGGGTAGGTTTACCTTTGTCTGCAGAGTACCATTGTACGGATGAACCCATTGTCATTTTGTCCGGTTGAATCGGTGCCAGCTCTTCTCCGTATTCGGCACGGGATTCGCGTCCCATGTTGTAGTCTGCACCGGCCAGATACCCGATGGTGCCGTCTCCGGTACAGTCGGAGAACAATGGTGCTTTCAGTTCCACTTCTTTTCCATTCTCTATATGCTTGATGATGACAGATTCTATTCTGTTGCCATCGGTCTTTACAGATATGGCACGGTAGTTGGCATAAAGGGTGATATTCTTTTCATTGGCGATAAAAAGCTCCTTCTTTTCATCTTCATAGTTTGCGGCAGGTTTGGCATTTCCTTCTTTAGAATGTCCGAATTCTCTTATCATACGTCCCAGTCCGGAATTGGGGCCTACTCCGATATTGCCCCCTAAGTGAACCCTGACTTCAGAGCTATTATTGCCGCCAAGTACTGGGCGGTCGTTGATTAATGCCACTTTGCATCCCAATCTGGAAGCGGTTGCGGCTGCACACATACCGGCTATACCGCCACCAGTTACAATCACATCATAGGAGTATTGCTCCGGTTCGGCTGGAATATCCAGCATCTTTTTACGGAAATCTGTCAGTTGTACAGTTTCGTTAGGAGGTAGTTGCTCTTTTTCTGTTGTAAAATAAATAGCATCGCAACGGCCATTGAAACCGGTCAAGTCTTTTAATGTTAGATTACTATTCCCAGCCTTTACTGAAATTTTTCCGGCGGGTTGCCACATCCATTGGTTGCCTTCATCCCCTAAAACTATAGGCAGCTTTTTATTACCGATTTTTAGAGTGAACTTTCCTGGTCCTTTGCCATCATGCCAAGGAGAAGTCCAGTTATAGGTACGTACATATACATAATATGTACCGCTCTCGGGAAAAGATATGGTAGTGGAAGCATCCTCAACCGGGACCCCCATTCCATGAGCCATTAGATAGGGTGACCCCATAAGGTCCATGAATTGCTGGTCTACTACCCATCCTCCTTTTTGGTCAAAGCTTTCTGCTTCTATCAATAGATTGGAGGCTGTGATAAGCTGGCTACAGAACAGTAGACTTAAAATCAATATAATTCTTCTCATAAATATGCGGTTCTTTATTTTGTTGTGGAAACGGTATAAAAGGGCTGCCCTGGATTTCTAATTTGCAGGGGCAGTCCTTTCATTACAGTTTGTTTATCCTTTTATTCACAATCTTTTTACCTATAATGTCTAACCGTTAATACCCTGGATTCTGTTTCATGTTTTCATTAATAATGATTTCAGATGTGGGGATTGGCCATAAATACTGCCGTTCGTCCCATTTGCGCTGGGAAAGTACTTGGATTAAGCCTTCTTTTTCCATAGCAGAGAAGTCTGCGATTCCATCTTCATCTATCTGTGGTGTAGTAGGCCAGAACCACAGTCCTTTTGATGTAACTTTGTCTCTTAATATGTCAGCAGGATATAGAATGCCGTAGTTCTTGGTGTTCAGAGCTTTGGTTGCCAATTTCCAACGAATGAGGTCCATGTAGCGGAGTCCTTCTTTAGCAAACTCTACGCGACGTTCCAGTCTGACTGTCTGGCGTAAGGACTTTTGGTCACGTGCTGTTACTGCCGGATATTTGTCTGTTTCAGAAGATTTCACTCCGTATGCTCTGGCACGTACACTATTGATGGCTTCTAATACAGATTCGTCAATCTTGTTCAGTTCAATCATGGCTTCTGCATAAGTCAACAATACTTCTGCGTAACGTATTTCAATATAGTCACTTTCCACTTTTTGTTTGTTATCTACCCAAGAATCGTCAATACCCTTTTTCCATAGCAATGCATTGAATGAGGTGTATTGCGCATTGGCACGGGTATCTTGGTTGGTTACCATTTTACCGGTTTTGTAGTTCATTACTTTTAATGCATCGGGATGAGGATCAAAGTCAAAGCTACAATGGCGGGTTCCAAATTCTACAATGGTGGCAGTACAACGGGGGTCACGGTTCTTGAAAGGATTGTGGGGATCAAAAAGAGGTGACTCGTCAATGGGCAACCCATCTGTACAGAGGAACGAAGCCAACAAGTCCCAAGAGGGTGCATACGAACCGTATCCTCCAGCATTTCTAGGCAGCTCATTTTTTGTGGCAGTAGCATCGTATAGAATGTTGTATTGCACGGAACGTGGGAATACAAGAATGCTTTCTATGGAATTTTTGGTATTCATCAGAAATAAGTCGCTGAAGTCGGGATGTAATTGATAAGCTTGCAAATTCGGCCGCAAGTTCCCAATCACCCATGTAAAGGGCAAAACGTGCTTTCATGGCTAATGCAGCACCTTTTGTGAAACGTTGTGTCGAGTTACCGGTATAAGATACTGGTAACATAGAAATTGCTTTGTCGAAGTCTTGGTAAATTAAAGGTATAATCTCTTTTTTGGGAGTACGTCCTTTTTGGAAGGCTTCTTCAATGTAAATATTCTTATCTAGCCAGACAACATCACCAAAGAAAGAAACGAGTACTGCATATTTACAAGCTCTTGTAAAGTAAGCTTCTCCTCTGTATTGATTCAATATTTTTTCAGAGACACCAGCCTTTTCGGCGCGCTCAGATTTTTCAAGAAATGTATTGGCCATCGTTATACATTTATAGTTTGATTGCCATTGCTCTACTGGATACCAGTTCTCTGTTCCACCATCACCATTTACTGTACCGTCTAGGAGGTTGCAACGATTCACATTTCTATAGGTGAAGTTGTCGGTGGCTTGTTCCAGAAGTCCCTGGTTCATTTTATTCCAATATCCGATTTTATAGAATTCATTGGCAGCCATCAATAGTTCTTCTTCTGAAGAATACCAGTTTTCAGTGGAGGCCTCAGACAATGGAACTAAGTCCAAGTCATTGCAGGAACTTGCTAAAAATCCAAGTCCTAAAGCTAATATTATAAATTTATGTTTCATTTTTTTTCTTTCTTTTAAAAGTTAACAGATACGCCTAACAATATAGATGTTGTGATAGGATATTCACTTACTCCCATTTCAGGGTCCCATCCTTTCGGATATTTGCTCAAACAGAATAGATCGGAAGCACTGGCATAAATGCGTGCACCTTTGATACCTATTGCGTTCATCCATTCTTTAGGGAATGTATAGCCTAAAGTTATATTTTTGAGACGGAAATAACCTCCGTTGAACAGCCAATAATCTGACATGGCATAGTTGGAACTTTTGTTTACATGGGTTAGACGAGGATATTTGGCAACTGCGTTTTGTTCGTCCGTATTATAAGGACTCCAATAGTTTCCATCAATGATGGCGGGGAAATTTCCGTAATTGTTACGGAATGGTTCTACCATTTCTCTTGCCAAGCGTGCATTTTGTTTTCCGACACCTTGGAATGCCAATGAAAGGTCAAAATTTTTGTAGCCCAAATTGATATTACCACCATATAGGAAATGGGGTAATGAGCTGCCTAGTAATACTCGGTCATATTCAGGAGAAATCTTTCCGTCGGGTACACCGTCAGGACCAGATATGTCTTTGTATTTAATATCGCCCAATTGAGTGTTCTTATCATTGGTTTTGGGAGAATTCTTTAAGTCTTCTTCTGTCAGGAAAAGACCATCGCTAACATAGCCATACCACTCATTGAATTCACTGCCTTCCATTTTAACTTTGTCACCGAGGAATTGGGTTCCTTGTAAATCCCCCATTTTGGAGGTGAAGTCAGAGAAGTTAATGGCTATTCCGTAGCTGAAGTCACCGATGTGGTCATTCCAGCTGACATTCAATTCATAACCTTTGGTTGACATTTTGCCGGCATTGACGTCTGGGTCAGAGAATCCTAGAAAATCAGGGATAGCCATTGCTAATAGCATGTCTTTAGTATTTTTCCAGTAATAGTCACCGTTCACACGTAAGCGGTTGTTCAAGAAAGAAATGTCTAACCCAATGTCTGTAGATTCAGTTTTCTCCCATGTTACATTTTCAATGGCATATTTCTGTTGAGATGCAGTTTGGTCAAAATAAATACCGTTGTTTTGATAGAAAATAGTGTTCCCAAATGCAATGGTTGACATATATGGAAAATCGCCAATACGTTCATTACCCAATGCTCCCCATGTAGCTCTAATCTTCAAGAATGACAGCCAGTCCCAATTAAGATTCTTCATGAAATTTTCTTCGCTGAGTACCCAACCGGCAGAGAAGGAAGGGAATGTACCCCATCTGTGTTTCTTTGCAAAACGTGATGAGCCGTCATGACGTATATTAGCCTGGAATAAATATCTGTCGGCATAGCTGTACATGACACGTCCGAAGTAGGAACGATAAGCGTACTCTTTTCCTTTTCCAGAGTTGCCAATTAAATCTTTAGGTCCATTATTGAGGTATGGAAAGTTCGTGAGAACGTAGCCGTCTCTGTCAGCACCTAATTCTTCAATATATTCGTAATAGTTTTCGTAACCTGCCATAAGGTTGATGTCATGTTTTCCGGCAAACTTCTTTGCATAGTTTGCTATTAATTGTGTAGTGACATTGTAGCTGTCATTGCGGGTTTCTGAGAGTTTGGTTGTGTTGTATAGTCCGCTGTTGTCTAAGTATCCCCCTATTGTATTGGGATCATCTGCCAATGTATAGCTGGCTGCTTTCTTGAATGTTTTGAACTTGTCGTAATTAAAGCGAGGAGCAACGATTGCTGAAATTTTAAATCCGTCAAAAGGCTTGAAATCAATAGATGCTTTACCGCCCAATGCTGTGTACCATTTTTCTGTTGTACCACCCAATTTCATCAATCCATAAGGGTTGGCTCCCGATTTGCCTTCAGCTATACGGCCGTCATCCCATACTCCTGCATAAATAGCAGGCATGTAGCGCATCATTCCGAATGGAGTGAATTGCGGCATGTGGTGTTTAGTGCGCTTAACATTGAAGTCCAATGTAGCACTTAACTTTTGGGTAATGTTGAAGTCATTGTTTACACGTAATGTATAGCGTTGGAAATAACGGTCACCGTACAGACCGCCTACTTCATCATACGCCAAGGATGCTTTGGTCTTAACAACCTTGCTACCGCCTGAAAGGTGGATACTGTGACTTTGACGGGTTGCGGATTTCTCAAGAATCAGATCTTGCCAGTCGGTTATAGGATACTGGTTGGGATTGGTTGCATTGTTTTTCACCCAGTTATTAACTTGATCTTCTGAATAGGCTTGGTATTTGCCACCGTCCGGATTATCTGTATATCGTAATTCATTAGCCATTTCCAGAAAACGTTGCACGCCTACAACCTCAGGCTCTGCGGTAGGTATTTCCCAACCGAATTCACCGTTATAGGTCAATGACAGTTCCTTGTCACTGGCTCTTTTGGTGGTGACAAGAATAACGCCGGCAGCGGCACGAGAACCATAGATAGCAGCGGAAGCAGCATCTTTCAATACAGAAATGCTCTCAACGTCGTTGGCATTTACTGAATTGATGTCACCAGGCACTCCATCAACGATAACCAGAGGATCTGAATTCCCGATGGTTGTGATACCACGTACATATATCTTGTCTGCATTTGCACCAGGCGCATTATTGTTACGGGTTACCATTAACCCTGGGATGGTTCCTTGCAAAGCGGTGGAAAGGGAAGTTGTTTTACGGGCGGCTACTTCTGCACCTCCCACAGAACCTACTGCACCGGTCAAGTCTTTCTTTTTTACGGTACCATAACCGATAACAACAACTTCTTCCAAAGTCTTTGAATCTTCTTGCAGCACTACATTGATTGCGTTTTTACCGTTGACAGCAACAGATGCCGGTATATAGCCTACGTAAGAAACGGTTAGAGTAGCTTTCTCCGGCACATCTTCCAATGTATATTCACCGTCAATGTTGGTTATTGTTCCTTGTGTAGAGCCTTTGATAATAACGGAAGCTCCGATAAGCGGCTCATCATTTTCGTCTACGATTCTACCGGTTACTTTCTTTTTAGCACCTACAGATTTGTTGGTTTGCTGGAACAGCAAAATCTGCTTGTTTGCTTTTATTTCAAAGGAGATTTTCGTTCCTTTAAATAATTCTTTCAATACGGCCTCAAGTGAAGCATTTGATACATTTAAATCCTTTTTTGTTTCAAGATTGGGAAGTTTGTCTGTGTAGAATACGTTATAACCGCTAGCTTTTTCAATTTGCGGTATAATCTGCTTGATGGTCTGCTTGTTTACAGATAAACTGATTTGGGCGAAGCTGTTTCCCCAGAAAAACAGGGCACCCAGCAGTACTAAAGACCGCATAATCATTTTGTTTTGTCTCATGTCTAATAATATTAGATTAATTGTTTTTTATTTTGAGAAAGGCGTACCAAAGACCTGCTCTAATAAGATATTAGAGTAACTTATGACGAATTTCTCGTGAATGTTTAAACTAGAATTTTATTTTGCTGCCGAAAGCTGGCAGTTGTGTTTGATGAAGTAAAAAGTTTATAAAATCTATTCCATATTTTCCTTTTTAAGTTAACATAAAGAGTTTATTAAACACTACTAATATATTACGATCGTATTATCAGATTTTATTTTGTAATTAATGCCGCCAGCTTGGCTGATGTATTCTAATACATTATTCAAACTGCTATTCTTGATGATGCCGTGATAAGTATATTGTTTTACTTTCTCGTTTTTGAATATAAATTTGCAATTATACATTCGTGTAAGCATGGTACAAATTTCTTCAAAAGATTCACCGTAGAACGCTAGTTCATTGCTTCTCCATAGCAAATAACTTGCATTAGGATGAAGCTCGCTTTTTTCGAACTGTCCATTGGTCAGGTTGCAAACGAGCCTTTCGTTTGGCTTCATATATGCCTCGTGTCTGCCGTCGTCTACTTTAACCTTTCCACTTATCAGGATTACAGCTACTGATTTATCGTCTTTATGTGCACGTATATTGAAGCTTGTACCTAACGCTTGTACATTGATGCCATTTGCTTTCACGATGAAAGGCTTTTCCTTGTCCTTTGCAACTTCAAAATAGGCCTCTCCTTCCAGGGAGACCATACGTGTTTTCTTGTTGTAAGTGTTGTCATATACAATTCTTGAATCAGAATTGATGTAGACCTTTGTGCCGTCAGCCAAAATGATGTCGGCCTTCTGCCCGTTGGATACGGACATGGTGACTTCTGTATTGGCGTCATCGGCCGGTCGTTTGACTCCTGCATAATAGGCTCCGCTTCCCACTGCCAATATGATGCAGGCAACTGCAGCATAGCGCCCAATCTGACGCAGGAAACGGTTCCTTGTTTTCAGGACCTTCGTTTCCGTGGTGGAACTTGCGTCTATCTGGCTTAAAAGTTCGGTGAACATTTCATTTTGTACGGCTTTGTCCATCGTGTCCGGAGCCAGTGCCCAGCATTGCTGATAGTATGCGGAAAATTTCTGTTGAAAATCCGGTCGCTTAATCCATGATTTCAACTGTACATCTTCTTCAGGGCTGGTCAGTCCTCGAAAGAAACGATCCAAAAGTTCAATATGACTGTCTTTTTTATCCATGTTCTGTAGTATATATCTGTATGCCTGCCAAAACACTCACGGATTTTCGTGCTTTAACAATTATTTAGAAAGTAGAAGGAGAGGAAAAGCATGATGAATTTGCGTAATTCTTCTTTCAGTAGTTTCATAGTACGGTAGAAATGAGCCTCTACGGCACGTTCCGTCAAATCTAGCTGTGAGGCGATTTCCTTGTTGGACAGTTTTCCTGCTCTTTTCAGCTGAAAGACTTCCCGTGAAACTTCTGGCAGGCTTTGCAGAAGTTGCTCTATCTGTTTTTCAATGATGGAGACGTCCATATCCATCGTATCTTCCTCGATAGCCTCTGCTTCTGTTTTCAGCTTGTTTTCTACAAATTTGTTGTGTAATAATCTTCGTTCGGTTTCTTTGTATACCATGTTGCGTGCGATGGTGCATAGATATGCCGGAAAACTTTTCTCGGTATCCAGATTACTGCGTTTTTCCCATATCGTCATGAAGCTGCTTTGGGTGATGTCTTTGGCTAATGATTTGTCATATACGAGAAGGACGATGGTGTTGTACAGCCTGGCACTGTATTTTTCGTACAATGCTTCAAAGGCAAATTTATTGCCTTCTCTCAACTTGGCTACCAATAAAGTATCATTTTCTTTCTGCATATTGATTCATCTTACATTTACGCATTCTGAATGGTAGTGTCTTTGTATAGTAAAGTACTATTCCACATAGACTCTGAAAGAATGAACTACAAAGGTGGTGTTTTTATTATTTATTTAAAAGTTTTTTGCTGAAAATATACTTTGTGTGATTATTATTTAATTCTATATTCCACG
>OOCY01001508.1_pt1 | contig 10768 bp, 10 predicted proteins | sample 1671291 | NCBI WGS metagenome assembly OOCY01 (sample SAMN06348141, study PRJEB24527) | human gut metagenome | biome: human gut; feature: ankylosing spondylitis patient; material: feces | host: Homo sapiens | place: China | collected 2015-10 | reverse complement strand
AAAATTTTGAGAGAAAATGAAATTTTTGAAGCAAACAACAGTTATCAGATGCGGGAAAAGATGAAGCAGTATCTGGAACGGATGTTGGCATTTTTTGAAGAACAGAATCAAAATCCAAATTACTATGCCGTTTATCAGGTAAAAACATATCTTCAGGAGCACTGCTCGGAAAGCGCAGATATCGAGAAGCTGGCCGCGGAGGTCGGTTTGTCTCCGAATTATCTGAGGAGCCTGTTTAAAGAGGCAACAGGAAAAACGATTTTGGAATACAATACGGAAATGCGTCTGCAGAGGGCGGCGGAACTGTTAAAGAATAAGAAAAATAAAGTACGGGAAGTGAGTCTGGCGGTTGGATATGAAAATGTTTCTTACTTTGGCGTTGTGTATCGCAATGGCGATGAGTGTCCTGATGGCAGCGGGAATGCTTGCAGGATGCGGATCAAATGGCAGTACATCATCAAGTACTGCATCCGGCAGTGCATCATCTGCATCGGGCGAGGTATCAACAGACGGAGTTACGATTTCTATCTTTGACAAAAACTCCGGAAGCAATACCTTTGATGATCCAGTTGCAAAAGCAATTGAGGAAAAAACAGGTGTCAAAATTCAGGTAGAAAATCCAACCGGAGATCCGCTGGAAAAATTGAACCTGATGCTGACCGGTCAGAATTACCCGGATATCGTCCTGATGGATCGTGGAAATGATATTGTAAACCGTTACATTGAGGCAGGCGCACTGCTTCCGTTGAATGATCTGATCGATGAGTACGGCCCGGATGTAAAAGAGATGTACGGGGAAACCTTAAACAAGAGTCGTTATACCGATGGAAAGAATTACTATCTGAATAACTGGTACGGAGAAGATCCGGATCCGGTAGCCGGTGTTCTGATGCGCTATGATTATCTGTGCGAAATCGTTGGAAAAGACCGCGCAGACAGCGATGAGCCATTTACACAGGAAGAGTATATTGACATTTGCAAGAAATTCAAAGAACTTCATCCGACCATTGACGGAAAAGAGAGTATTGCCATTACCTTTGATGCAGAATCCAAAAACTACGATGGAACATTAAAAGGAATGTATGGTCTGAAAACATATTATCAGGATGGGGACAATCTGGAACATGTTGCCAAAGCACCAAACTTCAAAGAGATGATGTCCTTTGCCAATGAACTGTATACCGAAGGCCTTCTGGACAAAGAGTGGGTTGTCAACAAGAAAAATCAGTGGACGCAGAAACTGTCTGCAGGCAACGTATTCAGTACCTTTGCTTCCTACTGGGATACCGATGCAGCAAATACAGCACTTGCTTCTTCTGTAGGAGAAGATGCAAAATTCTATTCCTATAAAATCCTTGGAAACGGAATCAGTGCAGATGAAACTACTTACTCCGGAAGAAGTACACTTGGCTGGGATGCAATCGCGATCACCAAGAATTGTAAAAATCCGGAAGCAGCCATGAAGATGATCAACTACCTTGCAAGCGAAGAAGGACAGTATCTTCTGATGTGGGGTATTGAGGGAACCAACTGGAATATGGAAGATGGAAAACACGTTCCGAACGATGATCTGATTGAAGGATTCCAGACGGATTTTGACAAAACAAAACTGGATACCGGCGTCCGCAAATGGACCTGGTTTGTAAAGAACGGAAATGGTACAGACGGAACTCCATACGATGTATCACAGTATAAAGTAAAAGAGACCCGGCAGGTGGCTATGAATCACTTTGGTGAGAACGACAGATGGGATACCGCAGAATTTGCAGGCCTTACCCCGGCAGGAAGCACTCCGGATGGCTTGAAATGGCAGAAAATCCAGGATATCTACGATCAGGAATATCCGAAGATTGTGAATGCAGACAGCCACGATGCGGCAATGGAAGAGTACGACAAGATGATTTCCGAAATGAATGACGCAGGACTGGAAGATGTAGAAAAAGTTATCACGCAGAATTATCAGGAGCGTATGAAACTCTGGAATGAGTAAGCTAAAGTAAAATAAAAAAATCACACACGGAAAAGAACCGGCAGAAATTGAAATACAGATTTCTATGTCGGTTCTTTTTTATCAGAAGAAGCATTGCGATTTTCAAGGAATCTGGATATAATGAGGAAAACTGGAAAAACAGGGAAATCCAACCGCATGAGACAGGAGGCATCGTACATGGCAGCGAAAGAACAGTTAACCGCAATGGAAATGATATGGGGATTTATGAGTGGGACGACAGGACATATGGGAAAGACGGACTTTGCGCCGCAGAAGGAAGCGTTCGGGGATTTTGCATCTCCGGAAACGTATTTTCCGCGCGTGGTGCCGGAGAGCGAGGGCATCTCATCGGAAAAGCTGACGCAGATGCTTCGTGAGCTCGCCGCTGCGCGCCATACGGACATGCATCATCTGCTGGTCCTGCGGAATGGACATGTCATCTGCGAATGCAATTTCGCCCCATACCGCAGCGGCATCTGGCATGCGACGTATTCTATGTGTAAGAGCATCACTGGCATGGCGGCTGGTTTTCTGATCAGTGAAGGAAAACTTTCCCTGGACGAGAACGTCTATGATATTTTTGAAAAACGAAACGGTCTGCTGCAGAAGATCCTGCGCCCAAATCTGACCGTGAAGCATCTTCTGACGATGAAGAGCGGCGTACAGTTCAACGAGATGGGCGTTGTTTCCGGCAACGACTGGGTGGACAGCTTCTTAAATGCGCCGGTCAAGGGAACGCCGGGCGAAGCGTTTGAGTACAACAGTATGAACACGTATCTGCTGTCTGCAATCATACAGGAGCGCACCGGCATGAAAATGGTAGATTACCTGCGGCCGCGTCTGTTTGAGCCTCTCGGCATCCGGAAAGTTTTCTGGGAGAGCTGCCCGGCAGGGATTACGAAAGGCGGCTGGGGCCTCTTCCTGTGCCCGGAGGACGCGGCCAAGCTCGGGGTGATGTACGTGAACGGCGGAAAATTCGAAGGAAAACAGATCGTCCCGGCGGAATGGGTCGCAGCGTCCACCTCCGTTCATGCGACACCGCCGGAAAAGATGGGAAAATATGGCTATGGTTACCAGGTCTGGATGGAGGAGCGGCCGGGCAGCTTTGCGTTCAATGGCATGCTGGGGCAGAACGTGCTCGGTTATCCGGATACCGGCGTGGTGATTGTGACGAATGCGGGCAGCAACGAGCTGTTCCAGACGTGTGAGATGCTCGACATTGTGCGGAAGTATTTCGGCGCGGAATTTGGTGCAGAGCTGAAATCCGGCGAGGCGGAAAGCCCGATGGCATATCAGAAGCTGGTGCAGACCTGCCGTGATCTGGAGGGCGCGAAAGAGACACCGGGAAGAATTCTGCGCGGCGGCTGGAAGCGGAGAACACCGGGGCCGCGGAACAGCGGAACACCGCGTCAGATCGACATGGCGCAGCTTCTGCACGGAAAAGAATATAAAATGGAGGACACGCATGTCGGCATGTTTCCGCTGACGCTGCAGGTCTTCCACAACAACTTTTCCGACGGCATCCGCCGCATCGGTTTCTTCTATGAAAAAGGCCGTTTCTTTGTCGAGCTGACCGAGGGAGAAAAAACACAGCGCATTGAGATCGGTCTTACGGGGTCCAAAGTTGTAGAATGGGTGGAAAACGAGGAATCGTATCTGCTCGGAACGACGGGACAGTTTGCGGAGAATGAAGACGGCGAACTGGTGCTGAAGCTTGAGTTTGCATTTCTGGAAGAGGCCGCAAGACGGAGGGTCAAAATCATTTTCCAGCGTGATTTCGAGCGGATCAGACTGGAGTGGAATGAGACGCCGGGCAAGGATCTGATTATCGAGGGCCTTGAATCCCTCGTGACGGATGTGGCGATCGCACCGCTTCTGCCGTCGCGGTTCCGCGAGCGGAGCCTTGACATGATCCATCTGCTGATGGCACAGACCATTGAGCCAATGGTAGAGGCACACCGTGTGCGGCCGGGGGAAGAAACGGGGACAGAAGAAGCGGCAGCGGAAGCTGAATCGGCCGCGGCAGTGGAAAATGCGGAAAACGCAGAAGAAACGGTGTAAAAACAGAAAAAATCAGAAGAGAAATGTGGATAAAAAAGGGAATGGAGCTGCCGGATGCGCAGTTCCATTCCCTTTTAAAAATACAGATTACAGATTCAAAGCCATATCGCCGGATTTGATCAGGTTTGCCTTGCGGAATACCTCTGAGAAGAACAAGGTGATCACAGCCGGAAGCACGAAGTGGAGCAGAATAATTTTGATGATAACGAGCTTCGGATCATCGTAAGCGATCATCGTCTGATACGTTGTGATCTGTCCGACAAGACCTGCGGAACCCATGCCGCTTCCCGTTGCATTATTCTGCATATTGGCGAGGATTGTGGAGACGGGTCCTAAAATCGCACTCGAGAAGATGACGGGCAGCCAGATCAGTGGATGACGCATGATGTTCGGCACCTGGAGCATCGAGGTTCCAAGACCCTGTGCGACAAGGCCGCCGAATTTGTTTTCCCGATAACTTGCAACCGCGAATCCGACCATGTTGCAGCAGCAGCCGATCGTTGCGGCACCGGCGGCAAGACCGGAAAGATTCAGAATGATGCCGAGTGCAGCGGAGCTGATCGGCAGTGTCAGAACCATACCCATGACGACCGAAACAACGATGCCCATGATGAACGGCCGCTGTTCCGTTGCCCAGTTGATGATGCTTCCAAGGCCTGTCATCATCTGGGAGATCGGCGGTCCGACGAGCAGTCCGACAACGGAACCGGCTCCGATGGTGATGACCGGTGTCACGATGATATCAACCTTGGTCTTGCCGGAAACCAGATGGCCGCAGGTGATGCCTGCGAAAGCTGCGATGAAAGCGCCGAGCGGTTCGCCAGGTCCTGCCAGAACGGCATTTCCGTCCACAAAGAATGTGCCGCCGGTGATCTTGCCGGCATAACCGCCGACCATGGCGGCGACGGCTGCAGAAACCGTGACAAGCGGGCTTTCCCCATATTTCACTGCCACGCCGACACCGATACCGGCACTTGTCAGGGCTGCGGCAGCTTTTCCAAGCAGATAGATCACATTTCCGGTCGAACCGCCGATCAGAAGACCGATCTGCTGAATCATCGTACCGATAATCAGGGTTGCAAAAAGACCCTGCGTCATGCCGCCGAAGCCATCAATGAAGATGTGCGAGGCGACTTTTTTGATTGTTCGCATATGGATTCCTCCTCATGTATGTGGTGTGTTACTGTATTCACAAGTGACTTGTCAGTCGACTTTTAGTCTATCATAAGATGGGGGCGGGTGCAATCCTTTTCCGGGGGCATAAGTTGACAAAAGAAAGGGGCACGCTTATAATTGAGACAAATTCAGAGCGCTTCCGGAAAACAGCGCAGACAGTAAAAAAGTGATAAAGGAGACGCATGGGAAAACAGAAAAAGAAACAGAAAAAACGCGGCAATCCGCTTTGGACTCTGGTATTTTTAGCGGCACTTGCTGTTTTCTGCTTTTCCGGGTACAAGCTGATCGGCATTTACCTGGATTACAAGACCGGCACGGATGAATACCGGGATCTGCAGCAGTATACGACGGAAATTACAAAAACACCGGAGACACCGGCACCGACGAAAACAGAGGAGCCGCAGGCGGAATCCGAACCGGCGGAGCCTTCCGAACCGGAGCCAGAACCACTGTCGTATCCGACAGAACCGCCGCTTGCCGTCGATTTTGAATCCTTAAAAGCGATTAACCCGGATGTGAAGGGATGGCTTTATATTGAAGCTCTCGACATCAGTTACCCAGTCGTACAGGGGCCGGACAACGATGCGTATCTTCATACGACGTACGAGGGAACGAGCAACTTTGCGGGTTCCATTTTCCTCGATTACCAGAATCAGGATGATTTCAGTGATGGAAACACAATCGTTTACGGTCATAATATGAAGAATCTCTCCATGTTCGGAAAGTTGAAACAGATGAAGGAGCAGGAAAAATATAGGGACAGCGTCTATTTCTGGATGCTGACGCCGGAATCAAACGATGTGTACCAGATTTTTTCTGCCTTTTATACGGAGGCAGACAGTGATGTCTACACGCTGTATTCCGGCGGGGGTGAAGCGTTTGTACAGTATCTGAATACCATGGCGGCGCGGTCAGAGATCCCGGTGGAGCAGCCGGAGATGGATGAAAACAGCCATATTATTGTGCTGTCCACCTGTGCGGCGAGCGATACGACTGGACGGTTCGTCGTTCTGGGCGTGCGGCGGAACCGGTAATGATTGGTCAGAAGGAGGAATGACAGATGGAAGAGGAAAGAAAAATCGAAGAACTGCAGAGATTGATTGATACGCATGAAAATATCGTATTCTTCGGCGGCGCGGGTGTGTCCACGGAGAGCGGGATTCCGGATTTCCGGAGCGTGGATGGCCTTTATCATCAGAAGTATGACGTTCCGCCGGAGACAATTTTAAGCCACAGCTATTTCCTGCGGTACCCGGAAAAGTTTTATGCTTTTTACCGCGACAAAATGCTTCCGGTCGGCGCGAAACCGAACGCGGCGCATAAGAAACTTGCAGAGCTCGAAGCGGCGGGAAAACTGAAAGCGGTTGTGACGCAGAACATTGACGGACTGCATCAGGCGGCCGGAAGCAGAGTCGTGTATGAGCTGCACGGAAGCACACACCGCAATTACTGCATGAAATGTGGGGCAGCCTGCGATACAGAGCTGGTGAGAAAGAGCAGCGGCGTTCCAAGATGTGAAAAATGCGGAGGCATGATCAAACCGGATGTCGTACTCTACGAGGAGAGTCTGAATGAGAAAGTGCTCGACGGTGCGATCCGCGCGATTGCGGCCGCCGATCTTCTGATCGTCGGCGGAACGTCGCTTGCTGTGTATCCGGCAGCAGGTCTTCTCCAGTATTTTCGGGGCGATGCACTGGTCCTGATTAATAAAGGTGCAACACCGATGGACAACAACGCAGATCTTCTGATCCAGCAGCCGATCGGACAGGTGCTCGGCAGTATCCGGGTGTGAAACTTCAGAGCTGTGAAAAATGGAGGTGCGGCTCTGATGATACAGAGAGAACCTTGAGAAAAAATCTCGGAAAGTGTCAGGAAATATAAAAATAAGGCGGAAAAACATGGCAGAACATTACGAAGTAGGCGATATTGTAAAACTGAAAAAGCCGCATCCTTGCGGCAGCAGCGAGTGGGAAATCCTGCGTGTCGGCGCAGATTTCCGTCTCAAATGCACCGGCTGCGGCCACCAGATCATGGTAGCACGCAAGCTGGTCGAGAAAAACACCCGCGGATTACGAAAAAAAGATGCGTAATATCGTGAAAAAAACAAGAAAACACGCGAAAAAGGGCTTGCTATAAGCCCTTTTTTATGTTAGAATAACAAATTGTGACGTATAAAAATAATTCCTTGCTCCCCATAATGAAAATGGGGTGCCAAAAAGTCCAAAAGGAGGTAAAGCATGAACAAGTATGAATTAGCACTGGTTGTGAATGCAAAACTTGAAGAAGAGGAACGCGCAGCTGTAGTTGAGAAAGCCAAAGGTTATGTAACCCGTTACGGCGGAACAGTTGGCGAAGTAGAAGAGTGGGGCAAAAAACGCCTTGCATACGAAATTCAGCATATGCGTGAAGCATATTACTACTTTATTCAGTTTGAAGCAGACGCAACAGCTCCGGCAGAGATCGAGAGCCATATGCGTATTATGGATAACGTACTGAGATACTTAGTCGTTAAAAAGGAAGCTTAAGAGGTAAGCGAATGAATAAAGTTATATTGATGGGAAGATTGACCCGAGATCCCGACGTCAGATACTCTGCCGGAGAGAATTCCACAGCGGTAGCCCGTTATACACTGGCTGTTGACCGCAGATTCCGCAGAGACGGCGATTCCAGACTTTATCGGATGCGTTGCTTTCGGCCGCCAGGCGGAATTTGCAGAGAAATACCTGCGTCAGGGAACGAAGATCGCCATCACCGGCCGCATTCAGACCGGAAGCTACACCAACCGTGAAGGCCAGAAGGTCTACACGACAGACGTAGTTGTAGAAGAGCAGGAGTTTGCAGAAAGCAAAAATGCAGGCGGAAACAACGGAGGATACTCCGCACCGCAGCATAACAATCCGGCTCCGTCCGCGAATACATCTGACCTGGGCAGCGCCGATGGTTTTATGAATATTCCCGATGGCATTGACGAAGAATTGCCATTTAATTGATAGAAAAGGAGAGATTGATCATGGCTTATAATAATAGTGAAAGACCAGCTTCCAGAAGACCGGCCCGCAGAAGAAGAAAAGTTTGTGTTTTCTGTGGTGGAGAAGAGATCAGCTACAAGGATGCAGCTAAACTGAAAAAATATGTATCCGAGCGTGGTAAAATCCTGCCGAGACGTGTAACTGGAACCTGCGCAAAACATCAGAGAGCAGTAACAGTAGCCGTTAAGAGAGCAAGACATATGGCTATTATGCCGTACGTAGATGATTGATTCTGACTTGCGCTAAGCACTGTCCGAACGTTCATTTTGAATCGGTAAATAAATGGAGGTATCTGCCCGAAAAGGGCGGGTACCTTTTTTGTATCCAGAAGTATCTTGTTGCCAAAGTACAGGTCAAAGTGGTATAATCGGAAGGACAGGAGCGAAATACAACACGCAACGTTGGAAAGGTGTTAGGAAATGAAAAGCAAAATGAAGTTGAGCGGCCAATTGCGGAGCTATCTTCGATGGCCGCTGATTTTGTCCATCCTGATGCTTGTGATGAATATCGGCATGTATTTTGTGGATGTGATGGCAGGAATGTGGTTCACGCTGTTTTTTGCAGTCTATGTGATCGCAGCCGCAGTTCTCTATTACAGACAGCGTCCGCAGGTGATCAACGAGCTGATTACCTTTGCGACCGAATACGGCCAGGTTCAGAAGCATCTGATCCAGGAACTGGCGCTGCCCTATGCCGTTATGGATTCGCAGGGAAAACTTCTCTGGGTCAACAAAGAGTTTACAAAAATCACAGGGAAGGATACACAGTATCATAAATGTATCGCCACCATTTTTCCGGAGCTGACGGTCGAGCGGCTGCCGAAAAATGAGGAGGAGACCGACATCAACGTGGCTTACGGCGAAAAGAATTTCCGTGCCCATGTAAAAAGCGTCTGCATCGACGAGCTGATCCAGAATTCGGAGATGATCAACACAGATATCAAAGGCTATTTTATTCAGGCACTGTATCTGTTCGATGAGACGGAGCTCCGCGAGTATATGCGGAAATTCGAGGACGAAACGATGGTCACCGGTCTTCTGTATCTGGACAACTACGACGAGGCGCTGGAGAGCGTCGAGGAGGTCCGCCGTTCCCTTCTGACCGCACTGGTCGAGCGAAAGATCAACAAATATTTCAACGATCTCGACGGACTGGTGAAGCGGTATGAGAACGACAAATACATCGTGGTCATGCGCCGGAGTTCGTTAAATGAACTGAAAGAGAAAAAGTTCGATATCCTCGAGGACGTCAAGACCATCAACATCGGAAACGAGATGGCGGTCACAATCAGTATGGGTATCGGAGCAGATGCTGGATCGTTTGCGAAAAACTCCGAGTATGCGAAAATCGCGATCGACCTGGCTCTTGGCCGGGGCGGCGATCAGGTCGTTTTAAAGGACGGTTCGAAGATTCAGTATTTCGGCGGAAAAACGCAGGCTGTGGAAAAGAATACGAGAGTCAAAGCCCGCGTCAAGGCGCACGCGCTGAAAGAGTTTATGAACACGAAAGAGAAGGTCGTTGTCATGGGACACCGCCTGCCGGATGCCGATTCGTTCGGTGCGGCCATCGGTATCTACCGTGCGGCGAAAACGCTGAATAAAAAAGCGTACATCGTCATCGACAACCCGACCAGCTCGATCATTCCGCTGATGAATACGTTCCGCGACAACCAGGATTATGAGGCGGACATGTTTGTCAACAACCATGAGGCGAAAGAGATCATGGACGACAACACGCTGCTCGTTGTGGTCGATACGAACAAGCCGAGCATCACACAGTGTGAGGATCTGCTGTACATGGCGAAAATGATCGTCGTGCTGGATCATCACCGGCAGGGAAGCGATACGATCCGCAACTCGGTGCTTTCCTATATTGAGCCGTATGCATCATCCGCGAGCGAGATGGTTGCCGAGATTCTCCAGTATTTTACCGAGGGAATCCGCATCCGGAACGTGGAGGCGGACAGCATCTATGCCGGCATCATGATTGATACCGACAACTTTATGCAGAAAACAGGTGTCCGCACGTTCGAGGCGGCAGCTTTCCTGCGCCGCTGCGGTGCGGATGTGACGCGTGTGCGCAAGCTGTTCCGTGAGGATATGAACGATTACAAGGCAAGAGGAGAGACGATCCGCAATGCGGAGCTGTTCCGCGGCCAGTTCGCGATTTCCGAATGCCCGAGCGACTATGTGGACAGCCCGACGGTGGTCGGAGCACAAGCGGCGAATGAGCTGCTGAACATTGTCGGTGTCAAGGCGTCCTTTGTACTGACCGAGTATAAAGGCGTGATCTATATCAGCGCCCGCGCGATTGATGAGGTCAATGTACAGATCATCATGGAGCGGATGGGCGGCGGCGGTCATCTGAATATGGCAGGATGCCAGCTTGAGACCGTCGATCTGGAGGGGGCGCGCAGCCTCCTAAAATCAACCTTAACAGAAATGCAGGATGGAGGAGAAATCTGATATGAAAGTTATCTTACTGGAAGACGTAAAAGCACTTGGTAAAAAAG
>OOCY01001479.1_pt1 | contig 11006 bp, 8 predicted proteins | sample 1671291 | NCBI WGS metagenome assembly OOCY01 (sample SAMN06348141, study PRJEB24527) | human gut metagenome | biome: human gut; feature: ankylosing spondylitis patient; material: feces | host: Homo sapiens | place: China | collected 2015-10 | reverse complement strand
GGAACTGTCTCATGTCGTATGGTGTGCGGGGAAGTAACGCGCTTATTAAGTTTGATAATACAGACTCATTGCAGATCAAATATGCTAATCACGGGTCGACCATGACACTAAACACGCAAGGTACGGCGTATTCTGGTGTGTCGACGTTATTATGGGGAAATTCCAGTCGTCCAGTTGTTTATGAAATTAGGGATGATGGCGGGCTTTTTTTGTTTTATGCACAAAGGAACCCAGATAAAACCTATCAGCTTGAGATAAACGGGTCATGCAAGGCTACATCATTCGACCAGGTGTCGGACAGAGATCTTAAAGAAAACATTCAGGTTATTGATAATGCCACTGAGCGCATCAGATTAATGAATGGGTATACTTACCGTCTCAAGTCTAATGGTATGCCTTATGCTGGCGTTATTGCGCAAGAGGCACTTAATGCAATCCCTGAATCAGTTGGTAGCACAATAAAGTACAAGAGCGGGGACAATGGGTCTGATGGAGAAGAGGGAGAAAGATACTATACCGTTGATTACTCAGGCGTAACGGGTTTGCTTGTTCAGGTAGCCAGAGAGTCAGACGACAGGATAACAGCACTGGAAGAAGAAAACGCAGAATTAAGACAAAGATTATCTGCAATTGAGGCGGCGCTTGCGTCTAAATAATATTAAGGGGCCGAGCGCCCCGTTTTATTGGGTAGGATGAAAATGGATATAACACCTTTCCTTCATGCGCTTTGTGCTGTGGCTGCGCAGCTACTGATTGGTCTTTTTACCGGGAACTGGGCTTACGGGGCGATAGCCGGTTGTACGTTCTTCATTGCGCGTGAACACACCTAGGCAGAATATCGCTGGATCGAAATGTTCGGGCATGGCAAGCGAATGAATATGCCGTGGTGGGGCGGTTTTGATCCGCGCGCGTGGGATGTGGCAAGCCTGATGGATTTTGCTGTGCCGGTGGTGGCGTGTCTGCTGGTCTGGCTGTTGGTTAATCGTGGGTGAAAAAAGGTGAGCTGTATATGCAACGGAGGAAGAAAACTCGTTGCTGGAAGCCTGGAAAAAGTATCGGGTGCTGCTAAACCGTGTGGACACTTCCGTAGCACCAGATATCGAGTGGCTTATTCAACCATAATAAACAGTATGTATATCATAGGTTATTAATTGTGAGTTTTTTCGGTGTGTTATTTGTTTGTTTGATGTTATGCTTTTGCGCCCCAAAAGGTTGTTTAGATGTATTTTATCAATTGATTTTCAATGTCGTTTAATAAAGAAAAATTAAGCAAGCTGGATGTTGGTTTTTTGTTAATTGAATGGTTCTAATAATGTTTTTTTACTGTTGTTGAATGTGACTTGATAAGAAATGCAAGTAAAAATGATACTCTTTTTATTTTAAATTCAAACGGTTGACATATATATAGCAAGAGGTTTCAGGTGCGTTGTAGTGAGTTTATGTTAATAAAAAGTATAGTAAGCGTTGAAAAATGTAACTTTGAAATACGTTAGAATAAAAAACAATATACATATAATAATTTAATCTTAAATGAAATTTATTAAAATTTGCAAACTATAATTTTGTGTATAAAAATATAAATGCACATCATCCTGATTATGATTGTGTATTTAATTGGTTGTTATTTGACTGCTATCAACTTGTTTTAATTTTATGATAGGTGCAAGATGGATTATGTTTGCTCCGTAGTTTTCATCTGTCAATCATTTGATTTAATTATAAACAGGAGAGTTATCTCGTTCAAAAAAAATTCATTGTTTATTGTAAGCGACAAAATTAGAAGGGAGTTACCAGTATGCCCCTCTAAACTAAGAATTGTTGATATAGATAAGAAAACATGTTTATCCTTTTTTATCGACGTGAATAATGAGCTGCCTGGCAAATTTACTCTTGATAAGAATGGCTATATTGCTGAAGAGGAACCTCCATTATCGCTTGTTTTTTCTCTGTTTGAAGGGATTAAAATAGCAGACTCACACTCCCTTTGGTTAAAAGAAAGACTATGTATATCCTTACTTGCCATGTTCAAAAAACGCGAAAGTGTAAATTCATTTATACTAACAAATATAAATACATTTACCTGTAAAATTACTGGAATAATCAGTTTTAATATTGAGCGGCAATGGCATTTAAAAGATATTGCGGAATTGATTTATACGAGTGAAAGTTTAATAAAAAAAAGATTAAGGGATGAAGGAACGTCATTTACTGAAATATTGAGAGATACTAGGATGAGGTATGCAAAAAAACTCATAACTTCAAACTCTTATTCTATCAATGTCGTAGCCCAGAAATGTGGCTATAACAGTACTTCATATTTCATATGTGCATTTAAAGATTATTATGGTGTCACGCCATCTCATTATTTTGAGAAAATAATCGGCGTCACAGATGGAATAAACAAAACAATTGACTGATAATGTTTATTACAAGTTGCCTACATGTTAATTATAATATTATACAGCGTTTTTTTGATGTGATATTCTGGAACCATTAATTTGTAATTGGGTTGCTGTCGCCTATTTTATACATGCTATAATTGATGGTTTTCTATGTGATTTAGTTAATAACCTTCTGGGTTTATTTTAAGGGTTAATTGTTACATTGAAATGGCTAGTTATTCCCCGGGGCGATTGTCACCTCGGGGAAATTTTAGTTGGCGTTCTTAAAATGTGTACTTAAGACCAGCAGTAGTGATGAAGTTATAGTTTTCTATGCCTGCACCATTTTTGCTGTAGTCTGAAGTGTTATCATTGTGATCATAAAGTGAAGTATTACCTTTTTTATTCGTAACCCGATTCCATGCGCCTTCAACATAAACTTTTGCGTTAGGTGTTACGTAATAACCTGCATTGACTGCAACAGAATAGTAATTTTGGTCTTTGACTTTACTGCGATAAGTGATTCTTTTTCCTGGGTCATAGTGCTCATCGTTATCAGATGCTTCCACCCAGCCGCTGTATTTAAATGTGCCACCTAGCTCAAAATCTTCATAACGATAACTTCCAGTCAAGCCAATGTAGGGCATTTTAAAACGTTGTTTGTAGCCGATTGCTCTTTCTCCATTCGGGAAGGAGCCGATATCATCTCTGAATCCCTCCTCAGAACTGTAGATATAGGAACCACCTCTGGCTGTAAAGCTATAACGGCTTTCCTGATATCCGGCCATGAGTCCCAGGCGGTAATTGGGTTCGTTGAGGAGCCAGCCTTTGATATTCAGATCAAATTCGTTGGCATAATTGAGTTGTGTATCAGGGTGCCTACTTTCATCTGTCCAGGTTCCGGGGTTACTGGAATCCATCCAGTCCTGATCGACCATATTGCCACCTCGGCTGCCGAGAGTAGTCCAGCCCGCAGCCCCAATAGATATCTGGGGCATCAAATCCCAATTAATTGCACCTTTAATAATTGCAGCGTTATTGAATTTCCAGTCGAGTTGACTGACTTTTCGGCCTCCTTCTTCGGCTAGATAAACACGCTCTTTTGTTTTTCCGCTCAGAGTTCCAAGACTAATGTCCGCATTTATGTTGTCAGGAGTAAACGATAAAGTCTCGGTAGAAGCAAAAGAGCTGATCGCAATAGGGGTTGTCAGGACTATTCCCAGAAGTTTCGCCCGCATAAAAGTTCTCCATTCAATCGTTTTAATGATTGAATATGTATTTTTTATATCTAACTTAATGAGTCAATTACATATTGCTCCACTGTTTATATTTTGTTTAGTATTGAATGATTATCACAATGCGCTATCTGTTTTTGGTTTAATTATCTGTTATTGTTTCATATTGCGGTTTTACTGTGTGGTTTTTTTATGCTTTTGTGGTGCTTTTATCTATTTAAGTGCCATGCCTTTAGAGGCATATAAGCGAAAATAGCATGAGGTTTATCCTCAATTACTATGTTTTTTAGTACAAAAAAGAGGGACAAAACTGAGACACATAAGGCCTCACAATGGCTTGCAAGGCTTTACATGTTTTGAGGTAGTGGGACGTGTGAGCGCAGAGATGGCGCGGTAAGTTGTTGACTTAAAATGTCGTTCTAGGAACTTCTAAGTCGTGGGCCGCAGGTTCGAATCCTGCAGGGCGCGCCATTTCTTCTTCATTTAATCCCGTCTTATCCGTTCCGCTTTGCTCTTCACCACATCACTTTTTGTCGCTGTTTGGCGAGATAATTCAACGGTGTCAGGCCGTAAAACGCCTTAAAAACAGAGATAAAGTACGACGTGCTGCTATAGCCACATAATTGCGCCACCTGAGTGATATTTTTGTTATCCATCAATAACATCTGTACGGCGTAACGCATACGACACTCTGTGACAATCTGGCTATAGCTGGTATTTTCGTTTTTTAATTTCTTTTTGAGCAGGCTGGGGCTTAAACATAGCGAACTGGCGACAATTCGCAGATTCCAGTAATGCTGAATATCGCTTTGAATAATGCGGCAGACGCTGTCGCGGACGCTGCTGCGTAAGATATACATCAGTAGGGCAATAAACCGCGATTGCTCAAGAAAGTTAGACAATACGGTAAAAAGCAATGCGCGCGTCAACTCCGCTTCGCAGGGTTTGCTGGGTTGCTGCTTGCTGTGGTTGGCGGCTAGCCGGAACACTTCCGGTGTACGGCTATGACAAGCGATAACCGGGGTTGCCAGCCGCGACCAGGGCTTTATACAGGTTAAGTTCTTATTTAAAAACAACAGATAATCGTTGATGATGTTACGGTTGATGTGGGTGATTAATACGTGATTTAACGTTGAGAGTTCAATGACGTTATTGTTGCACGCGAAGGCGGCCAGGTAGTTTTTCGGAAGGGTAAACGTAGCATGGTTATTGACGCTTACCTCTACCTCTTTTTCGGTCAGGATCACCACGCAAGGTTCACTGCTGCTCAATTGCATTTCGCACTCCTCAGATATCAGAAACTCCGCTCAAAGGATCTATGCTTCCTGCATGAGTGATCGGCCCGTTCGCCGATAACGATCTTCTTTCTTTAGCACGCTTTTTAGCAATTAATCTTGATGGAATTCTGACGAGAGCGAAAGAGGTAAGCCAGGTCGTACCCGACTTACCTGGAGGAGATTTAATACTCGAGAATGCCGTGCGCGACGGGCAAATAGCGCAGAGAGAAATAGAGCGTGTCTTTACCGCAAGAGGAACGTTTCGCTAACAGCGAGGCAATTTCTGCGTCCGGTTTCGGTTTCGCTGTAAAGGTTTTGCCTTTGCCGGCGACAAACAGTTCATAAACAATGCCGCTTGCTGGGGCGGAGCTTTGGCAATCGGCGCTGGCCTGTAGATAACGTTCACGCTGTTCAGCGGTCAGTTTATCCACGCCGCTGCCATCCTGTACCCAGACATTAACGCCGGTTGCTTTAACGTGTTCCAGCAGTTGGCGATAGCCATCGGGCGACATGTTTCCGGCGAAAAAACTACTGATATAAACCGGTTTTGCTGAAACATCGCTAATCAACCGCTGCGCGTTGTTTAACCATGTTAGCAAAGGCTGACGGGCGGCTTCGCTGCGCCAGTTCAGGTCGTCAATTTCCGCGCTGATGTACCAGCCATCCGGCGTTACGCCAGGTACGGCGCTCCATAATCTGGCTTGCTGGAGATCGGCAGCCAGCAGGCGGTTAAGATAGCTTTCCAGCGCTGCAGACGACTGTTTCTGGTGCATAAAAAATTCCGGATCGGCATTCAGCCCGACAATCAGCTTCAGGCCAGCCTGTTGCGCAGCTGCGGCACGCTTAAACAATAACGCGTGCTGTTCTGGCTGGGTGAATGCATCGCCGTAACGAGTCCATTGCAAAACCAGGGTATCGAAGCCTTGCAAACGTAACTGACTCATCAGCCCCTGCCACTGGGTATCGGTAACCTGACTATCACGGTTTTGTGGTTGCCAGATAATACCTTTCATCGCAAAGGAAAAAGGGCTGACCAAAAGCAGTGTCAGCAATACGAAAATGAACTTACGCATTTACCAGTGCACTCCAATGGTGAGAAACGCATTGTTGCGCTCTCCGTTACGTTGATTAATCGCCTTAAAGGTATGTTGATACTCGACGCCGAGACTGACTTTGTGCGGCCAGGCGTCGTAGTGCGTCTCGCCGGTCCAGATATTCCAGCGGACCCCGACACCGCCAAGCTGCGCGCCCTGAGTGCCTTTATCACGATAGCCGTTGTCCTGAACGTGAGCGTAAGGCTCAATAGTCTGTCCGTTAGCTACCTTCTGATGCCAGCTGACGCGATAATCTGCCGTCCACGCCTGAATATCCTGGCGGATATATTGCGCTGCATCGAGGTACAGGTTTTGGGCAAACCAGCCTGAACCGTTCGGGTGCCATTCGTCGCTGTATTTGCCGCCATTAAAGAATGAGGCGCTGGCGCGCAGCATGGTATCGGATGCGCCATTTTGCCCGTTCAGCGGCAACTGCTGTTCGACGGCGAGGAAAAAGATCTGATCGCGCAGCGGCTTCCAGCGCAGACCGGTGCCGGACATCGGATTTTTCACCGGCATCATCACCCCGTTTTCTCCAGTATCGGCAAATACACGGCTGTAAACCGAGAGCAGGTCGCCTTCCAGCAGCATATTGCGTCCGATGCGATACTCGGCTTCCAGTTGCCCGTAGCTACGATAGCTTTTCCCTGGCGCTGCGCCGCCGACATTATTGTTAGCGGTACTTATTGCGCCGGAACGCAAGCCGATAGAAGAATCGAAACTGAACGTCCAGCGGCGACCGACCTCCTCATGCAGACGGCGGAAATTGAAGCGTTGCTGATTTTGCTCTGGGGTCAGTGGGGTTATCAGCGCCTGATTATCAATGTCATCAATCACCAGCCGGGCGTAGTGCTGCGTCGCAGGCATGTCATCCAGACGCTGGTTCACGTAGGCCAGTTGTCGGATAAGTGCCGGATCGTCCGGTAGCCCTTTATGCGCCTGTTCGAGCATTTCCCGCGACTGTGCGATATCACCGCTATCCCACAAGGCGTAACCGAGCGCTGCCTGGGTGTTGCTATTATTCGGTTCCAGTTCCAGCGCGGCGCGCAAATCACTCACCGCCGCCGGGACATTATGACGTTGGCGATAAATTGTCGCCCGCGCAACGTAAGCGTTGGCAGAAGGCGCAATATTGATTGAGCGCGTGAGATCGTTCAGTGCGAGTTCCGGCTGACCAGGAATGTAACGTTGCGCATGCAGCCACCAGTAGAGGGCATTGTTTCCCAGCCCACGTTGTTCTGCCTGCTGAAGCCAGCGATCGCGAGCCGCACCATTTCCTGCCGCCTGGGCGGTATTGGCAGCAGCAAGCAGATCCTCATTGCTCATGTCGTGAAGACTGATTTTCTGCCAGGCCGCCAGTGCGGTGGCGTAGTCCTCAACCTGATACGCCTGATAGGCTACCGCACGATGTTGCCAGGCGTTCGGTTGTCGTTGTTCGGCCTGAAGCCATGCATACAACGCCACACCGGGTAGCGTGTCCCGATAACACTTTGCCAGACGGTTCCAGGCGGCGGCATCGTAGGAAGGCGACATATCGCCCAGCAAGCGAACTATTGCCGGGCAATTATCTGCAATACCCGGCAACTGACTTTGCCACTGACGTTGCTCCGCCAGCGGTAAAGGTTTCGATAAAATCGCCACCTTCGCCGGCGTTGCCAGGTAAGGATGACTTTCCAGCAGAGACGCCAGTCGCGCCATTAACGTCTGGCTGACACGCGCATCGCCCTGGAAAGGATAGCGTTGCAGCAATAAATCGGCAGCTTCGCGTGACTGCTCGTTCTGCATCAGTTGCCAGGTCAGTTGATCCAGGCGGGTAAGATTTGCCGGTTCTTGCTGATACAGCAATCGTGCCAGACGCAGAGCTTCAGCCTTGTTATGGGTCGCTACGCTAACGGTATAACGCTCCTCAAGCATTTCATTGGCGGGGAGGGTGGCGAGCAGTTTTTGCGCTGCGTCGTACTGACCTTCTTTTAACAGCACCGGTAGCGTCGCGCCAACAACATACTGGCGGTTATCGGCAAACTGTACCGTATAATTCGCCAACGCCTGAACGGGGTTGACGCTGTATTTAGATAACAGATAGAGCCAACTTTTCTCTTGTGCGTCCGTGGTAAACAGCGGCTTATTTTCAATGAGATAATGCTGGAGGCGCGCTTTTTCGCCACGATAAGCCAGCGCGGTCGCGTAAGTAATATATGACTGAGGATCGGTGAAGATCCCCTGTGATTGCAGCGCCAGGATCCGATCATCCAGCTGCGCGGCAAGAAGCACGTCAAACCACTGACGGCGTTCTGCCGCGCTTAATGTGTTCTGCTGGCGTGCTTCATTATATAGCGTATCTGCCTGGGACCATTGTTTCAGGTAGATTGCGCGTTGCAGCAGATCGGTTCGCAACGTTTTTCCTTCCGGCGATGCAGCAAACGTCGCATCGTTTAGTTGCGCTCTGGCGACAGGTAATTGTGCCAGCCGCAGGGCATTCTGCCCGACTTCACTGCGACAACGCAGGGTCGGCGCAGCGTCGCACGCTTTTTGCTGGGCAAGCAGTTCTTCAACAGTCGTAACGCTTTTCACTTCAACTGGAATAGCCGCCAGACTGCGCTCAAGTCGGGCATCTCCTGGGTGACGTTTCAGTTGATCCTCAAGCAACAGCCGCGCCCGGTCATCATGACCAAAATGGCGATAGGCTTCCGCAAGGTATAAAGTCAGCGGAATATTATCCGGCACCTGCTGGTGTATATATTCAAATTCGCGGATGGCGGTTGCTTCGTCGTTATTTTTCTGTGCCTTCAGCGCCTTGTCGAGACGGGGATAAATAACGAAATGGCGATAATCGCTCAGCCCCAGCTCTTCTGCGCTGGTGCCGATATTGTCTGCGAGTGCGCTGGTACTCAATAAAGACGTCAGCAGTAAACCAGACCATCCGATGACGCGATTAAGGTTATTCTCCTTCATTTTCGGACTCCAGTTGCGCAACCTTTTCTGTGTTTAAACCTGCTTTGAGTAATAGTGATTGCATCGAAACTTGTAATTCGCGTTGAATTGTCAGAACGCGATCCAACGTTTCCTGGCTGATAACGCCTTCGGTGACCAAAAACTTGCCGAGCGGCAGAGAACTGCGTTCATGGTGCAATAACAACACGTTAATTGCTGAACGATTAATATGACCGAGCGTGGTCAGTATTTCGGCGAACAGGAACTGATGCGGCACATATTGCCGCCAGATTTCACCGGCCTGCTGTTCCGTGAGCCACTGATGCTGAACCGCATTGTACAACATTGCCCGCGGATCGTGACCGCGTCGGCGCGCATACCAGTGGCGTAACCCCGTGACAATTTGTCCCCGCAGAACAATGACGTAACGCACTTTGCGTCCGACTTTACGCGTCAGGGCCGCCAGCGAAACCGGGTCAATACCATCTTCACTGCCGACAATTAACTCATCATTTTCCAGACGCAGCGGCAGCACTGCATAATGCAGCGCCACGGAGGCCGGCATCTCGGCAATCAGTGATGAAGGGATCTGCCAGGCGTCGATCGACTCCCACGCCACGCCGTTTTGCTCTGCCAGCGCCTGTGCCAGCTGCTCGGCGCTAATCAGCCCCTGCATCAGCATTGAACCGCCAAGGCGTAGACCTTCGACGCGATTACGCAGTGCTGTATCGAGTTGTTCTTCAGTGATGACCTGATTTTCCAGCAGAATTTGACCTAACGGGCGCAACGAGCGGGTATCGCCAGTCACGCTGGGGAAGTCATGCGTTGTTTTATCCCACGCCACGCGACGTGGATCGCCGTGTTGAAGTACCTGTTTTAACGCGCGCCAGTTGGCCATGAAGTTAATCAGGTTGCCCCAGAAAAGACGCAGGACAGATAGTAGCCCCTGCGTCAGGCCGTAGTAGCCAGTGACGAAAATCACCCGCTGCACGATGCGGTTAACCATCAAGCCAAAGTTTAGCCACAGCAGGGTCATTAACCATGCGCTGCCGCTGAAAATAGAAAGGAAATGCCAGGCATCGGGCCACAAACTTTCATACGCCAGTAACAGCAAAAGCTGGATCATCACCAGCATCGCGAGGAAGCTGACAAAGTTACTGATTGCCCCTTTGCGGTCGCGCCAGAGAAAGTAGTTCAGCGTCAGGCTGGAGGTCCATTTGTGGGTTTTAAAGCCCTGGAAAACAATGCCGATGATCCAGCGAGATTTTTGTCGAACCGCCGTCGAAAAGGTATCGGGGAAATATTCGCGCACGCAGATCATGTTTGACGTCCGCGCGTGCTGTAAAAATTTACGCTGCTCGCGTTCTTTGGCTTCGTCCACCACCGGAAAACGGACAAAAATTTCCGTCATACCTTTTTCTTTCAGGCGGAAACCAATGTCGTAATCTTCAGTAAGACTCTGCACGTCGAAAGCAATACCGTCACCGTCAGCTAACAGTGCGGTCACGGCGCGGCGGCTGAAACAAGTACCGACACCTGCGCTGGGCACCTGTCCGGCGAGGGCTTCACGCACCGGAACATCTTTGCCATGCAGTTCTGAAAACTCATCAATGTAAGTCATGCTGGTGAAGTGCGTCCATTCGCGTTCGAATGGGTATACCGGGATCTGAATCAGATCTTTACGCTCGACCAGATAGTTGAACAGACGCAATTCCATCGGTGAAATTACGTCTTCGGCGTCATGCAGAATAAAACCAGCAAAAGCGAAATTGGCGCTACGCTCAAACTGGGTGATGGCGTCCAGCACGTTGTTCAGGCAGTCGGCTTTGCTGGTGGGGCCAGGACGCGCGCAGACTACCTTATGCACGTTTGGGAAGCGAGCGCACACTTCGTCAACATCACGCTGAGTATCGGGGTCGTTGGGGTAGGTGCCAACAAAGATATGATAGTTTTCATAGTCGAGCGTGGTCGCCGCCAGCTCGGCCATATTGCCGATGACGCCCGTTTCATTCCACGCCGGAACCATAATCGCTAACGGTTTTTCATCTGGTTTATACAGTTCGCGGTAACTCATTCGCGGGTAGCGGC
>OOCY01001473.1_pt1 | contig 11047 bp, 7 predicted proteins | sample 1671291 | NCBI WGS metagenome assembly OOCY01 (sample SAMN06348141, study PRJEB24527) | human gut metagenome | biome: human gut; feature: ankylosing spondylitis patient; material: feces | host: Homo sapiens | place: China | collected 2015-10 | reverse complement strand
TTTTCATGTTAGTTTATGTTTTAATATATCTTATAAAGACAAGAAAAACAATCGATACAAACAGATAACAATACATTAATAATCAATAACATAACAAATAAGCAACAAGGGATAGTATAGTAAAAATATAATATATTTGCTTTGAAACACTTAGTTGAATTTATAGTTTCACCAAGGTGAAGCAAGCGTATCACTTGGGTGACTACGCCTCTCCACTTAGATGCCAATGTATTGTCACCTAGGTGAAACCACAAAAGAAGACAGACAAAAGATAAGCATCCGGGATTGTGCGTGTTTTTTCCAGTCATAACAAAGTCAAAAGCCTAACGTACTTCGTTTGGCTTTTGACTTTATAACAGCTTGAAGAGAAATACACAAGAGGCCGAATGCTTACAATTCTTCCATAAACTTGACCAACGAGTGAACAATGCTTCAATCCATATACACCCACGCAGGGTGTGACAGTTCATCCGAGCTATGATAGTGGTGGATTGCGTGTTTCAATCCACACACCCACGCAGGGTGTGACCTTGTGATGAGCAAGGATCGCTACGCTATTTCGAGTCTCAATCCACACACCCACGCAGGGTGTGACAATAGATATAAATGCAACTATACACGGAGGAGAGTTTCAATCCACACACCCACGCAGGGTGTGACTAAGTTAAGATTATTATGCTTTGGGTCGTCATGGTTTCAATCCACACACCCACGCAGGGTGTGACCTTCTTGCTGGTTGTTGTGTATCATTCTAATAAAGTTTCAATCCACACACCCACGCAGGGTGTGACTCCGTTCTCCAGATCGGATATCATCTCCCAGTAAGTTTCAATCCACACACCCACGCAGGGTGTGACCCAATCTGGCAACCGAAATAAGCAAGGCAGACATGTTTCAATCCACACACCCACGCAGGGTGTGACCCTACAAAATTATCCAACGGTGCAAATGAAATAGTTTCAATCCACACACCCACGCAGGGTGTGACTATAGGAGGTTTAGATCAACAGATAAAATCAAAAGTTTCAATCCACACACCCACGCAGGGTGTGACCCGGATAATCTGGATATCCATATACCTGATTTGTTTCAATCCACACACCCACGCAGGGTGTGACCGAAGAACTTGTAACATTGGAAACAGCAAAGCTGCTGTTTCAATCCACACACCCACGCAGGGTGTGACTATTGTAGAATGGTTTACAGGCGTGTTTGACATGTTTCAATCCACACACCCACGCAGGGTGTGACAAGCACATCCCTGTTAGCTTCAAGTATTTCATCGTTTCAATCCACACACCCACGCAGGGTGTGACAATTGTTTTTTAGCGTATTTCTTTCTCATAGCTGTTTCAATCCACACACCCACGCAGGGTGTGACTAAGATAGTAGAAAATCGTACAGTATGTTTTCAGTTTCAATCCACACACCCACGCAGGGTGTGACTATAGGAGGTTTAGATCAACAGATAAAATCAAAAGTTTCAATCCACACACCCACGCAGGGTGTGACCCGGATAATCTGGATATCCATATACCTGATTTGTTTCAATCCACACACCCACGCAGGGTGTGACCGAAGAACTTGTAACATTGGAAACAGCAAAGCTGCTGTTTCAATCCACACACCCACGCAGGGTGTGACTATTGTAGAATGGTTTACAGGCGTGTTTGACATGTTTCAATCCACACACCCACGCAGGGTGTGACAAGCACATCCCTGTTAGCTTCAAGTATTTCATCGTTTCAATCCACACACCCACGCAGGGTGTGACAATTGTTTTTTAGCGTATTTCTTTCTCATAGCTGTTTCAATCCACACACCCACGCAGGGTGTGACTAAGATAGTAGAAAATCGTACAGTATGTTTTCAGTTTCAATCCACACACCCACGCAGGGTGTGACCCATAAAGTAGTATAGGGCTTCTGCTGGTTTTCCGTTTCAATCCACACACCCACGCAGGGTGTGACTTTTTGGAGTTCTGTGATTAGTGCCCGGTTCTCCTCGTTTCAATCCACACACCCACGCAGGGTGTGACTCTATATCTAATAACATATTATAAATCAGCAAATTTAATCCACTGTTATGCGAATCATCATTATTATTCAACTTCATAACGAAGAAATACTTTACAAATAATTTAATCTACTGATTATTAACACATGCGAAGATACTACTTTTTTTGTAACACACCACATTCGCATTATATTATAAGAGCCTCCTCAAGTTTATACGCCGTTTCAACACCTATTACTTCCACCCTCTTATTCTCATTTTTACTAAGAATATAAAAACGAACACTATCAAGAGACATATCAATAATATCCCTAACTCTCCCTTTTAGAAGAGAATATTGCGCTTCCGTCACTACACACTCAAAGACTGAGTTCTGCACCCTCTGTCCATAATCCAGACAAGCCTTGGCCACACATCGTAAACGGCGAGCCCCCTCTTTGCTTGTAGTATCCACATCGTAAGTCACAAGAATGTACATAATTAAAAATCATTTTATAAGAAATACCGGATAATCGTCAATATCCTGCCTGATATACCTTGCCATTAACATAGCCTGCACATAAGGCAGAAGCCCTATTTCAACTTTTTCATTAAGATAAGGATGAATTATCACTTCCCTTTTCCTTGCCTGCCATGCAGTAATAAAAGTCTTTTTCCCTTTATCTGTCATAACAACCCCATTATCACCTTGGAACAAGAAGTCTTTTACTGAAATCTGTCTTTTATTAATCAACGACAAAATAAAACGGTCGCCAAGGTAAGCACGTAACTCTTCCATCATATCTAAGGCCAACGATGTGCGCCCCGGACGGAGTGTATGGAGAAACCCGACGTATGGATCAAGGCCAACAGTTTCGAGAGCAGCCGCAACATCATTGGCTATCAACGTATATGCAAAAGACAACATGGCATTCACCGCATCCTTGGGAGGACGACGATTGCGACCATGAAATGGGAAATCAGTCTTCTGATTAAGTATCAAGATTGGCAATACCTCAAAATAGGCATTCGAAGCCATCCCCTCATAACCAATTAATTCCGTCTTATCTTGAGCCTTCAAAGCATCACGCTTGGCACGTTCCAATACTTGCACCGCCCTATTAATGTCTTCATTCTCACCATAATCACGAATATATCTCCTCAATATATTGCGATAGTTTTGAATCTTACCACCAATCATCAACCTAACCACATGCAACGACCAAGATGCATCGTCCGACAATTGGTACTGCTTTTTGCGTAACAGAACATTCCCTTTCGTAGCACCTTGAACCCTGCTGATAAATCTGCCTTGTGGAGAAAGAAATGTGAGTGATATACCATTGTCACTACACAATTTCATCACACCGGGACTTGCGCCCATATATCCGAACGTAACGATGCCCTCTATATTTATGACAGGAATACGAAACACCTCCTCCTGCTGAACAGATATAACGACATTCAGCCCATCCTTACTAAGATACGCTTCCGGTGTCGTCACATACAAAGTATTCAATAGTTTTCTCATAGGTACAGATTTTTAGTAAGGTAATTATCTACCGAAGTACAATTATTTACCATTTCCGGCATGCAGATATCTTTCAGCGAGCACTTGTCACAATGTTTCCCATATTCAGCCTTCGGGATAACCGCTTTACTAAATATATCGTGCATATCCCGGGCACATTGTCTGACTATATTTCGCAGCTCCTCCGTTATATCCACATTAACCCGATGGCGAAGCTCCCCATAAAAGAAAGAGCCGTATGGTATATGGATAGCATACATTTCTTCTATACACATGATTTGTGCTGCCAACTGCACTTCATCCACTTCGTTTCTTTTCGGTTTGCCATGCTTATACTCCACAGCAACCGGTTGCCATCGCCCCGGATAGTTGGGATGCAAAATCGTATTTTCAAAAGATGAGGAAGGAAGTAACTCTATGGCATCAGAGATTCCATAGAGTCCAAGTTCACGCGAAGCGATATTCACCGCACGTAATGTTATCTGGTCACCACACTTTTGTCTATAAAACGGATCATCTACATGCTTGTGCAGAATCTGTCCTTCGATGGTGAGACGATTATCGTTCCATTGCTGCTCAATGTGTATCAAAGCCCATTGCCGGGGACAGAACCTAAAGTGCTGAATCCCCGACAACATAAGCATATCGTCTTCATTGTACATACGATGGAATTATATCAGTTCCTCAATAGTTACATTTGATGGAGCATTCTCCTTATCTATAGTAACTGAATAGTCGATGAATGAGCGTGGTGCTCCATCGCAGACTTTCTCCACTTTTACCAATTCAAACAACTTGTTGGCGGGAGCATTACCCAATATGGAGTCATGCTTGAAGACTATCAGTTTTTGAGCACTCATCAATCCACGTGCCGCCGAACGATCCACATCGAACATGTTCTTTAAAGCTTCCCAAAATAGTTCAAGGTCTTCTTCAGAAAATCCTGTCTGTTGTGCCAAGTTGGCGGAGATGAAGCCGTGACAGACATAGAGGCCATAAGGAATGGTCGCTTTACGTCCCTGTATTCCCACTTGTGATTCATAGGTCTTTTCTTCATCACGAGCTACACATACGGTTAATGCATGCTCTGCTGAAACAATCATATCTTGCGAACGGGCAAAAGTCATTTGAATCGGCCCCCTCACTTGTCCTGCGTTAGGTCCGGTTGAGAGTACTGCTCCAAAAGTCCTAACGTCAAAGAAGCGTCTGCACATAGCAATTTTACCAGCTGAACTCTTATCGGCAGGAGCTTTTTCTTTGATTTTTAGTTCTATTCCTAAATCTTCTTTGTACATTTTGCGGATTTCTTCATTAATAAAGACCTCTTCTCCAGAAATCTCTTTGGATTTGACAAGAATATCGTTACCTGCTTTTCCTGCTTGGGCTATTTGTACATAATTACGTACCTTGCGTTTCAAACAAACATCTGTAACAAGGCCTATACCAGTTTCAGCATCTATCCGAGGAAGATTACCTGCATCCGGGTCACCATTTGGATTACCATCTTGTACATCAAAAATGTAAACGAAATCAATTCTATTCTTTAATTCTGACATAATTGTATATTTTTAAAAATTATTCTTCAGTTTCTTGATTCTCTCTGTGAGCTTTCTGATGATAATAGCCGAGGAAGAATCGTCCTTGATCTTCCAAACTCAATGTATTAGGAAAATTTTGAATTAAAACTATTATCTCTTTCTTTTGATTATCAAAGAAATTAGCAAGGCCTTTCTTCTCTTTAGCCAATTTAGCATAATGACTGTTTGATAATTTGAGAACTGTTGAAAATACTGTAGATGGCGTAGATGAAGCCGCATTCATGTAACTTGAACGAATGGAATCTTGTTTATTTGCTGCATATTGTAGGTTTTCCAACACAGCAAACAGCCTTCCACAAAGATACCCTTGATTTTGATTTTCTTTGTCTAACATAATATCTAATTTTTTATGGTTGTTATTTTCGTTTAGTCTGTTGAGATATGCCTTGATGATAGCAGCACGCACTATATTGACGGATTGTTCTGCACGTATGCGACGAATACATGCTTGAAAGAGAGAAGCCGGATACGGCAACCCTTGAAATATGCTTCTCACCACAGCATCAGGAAGATTGGGAGTCGCATCACTTGACTTTCCTCCAAGAGTAACATTTCCAAGAATGGAATGCAGTCCCACGTACGGCTTCTTATCTTTGCGAGTGTCAACCATCTCCATATCCGTAAAATGTTTACTTATCAAACCTGCAAATTCACGCAAAGGCATCTCATTCCAATATACTACCGCAATTCTTGCCGAATTGGGAGCCAAACCCAAAATGAAGAATTTGTCATCATCGTTTGCCGATAATTTTCCGTTATAGATAGACTGGAAAGTATCATATACTAACTTTATGCGCCTGTTTGAGTCGTCATTTTCTTCTTCAATCCGCCCCAACAAAGAAAATAGACTATTTTCGGACTCTTTTGAAGCCTCGCTATTGGAGGAAGCCCAGAAAAGATAAGTACGTGAGCCCACCATAAACTTATTGTGAGAATCCGAACGCAGCAAATGATTCAATGCGGTTGTATATGCAAATTCAGCTTCTTCTGATATTGGAGCATTGTATCCTTTAGATTTCCCATACGAATCATACCCGGAATTAACTTGAAATGCAACTAGTTTAGCTGTTTCTTGGCTTCCAAGTATCTTTGTAGCAGTTGTAATCTCTACAACTTTTGAATATCTCCCTGTTATCAAACAAAGATTTCCTGCCACGCCATGATTCTCGTCAAACAAATTTATCAATTCCCTTTTCGAAGCCACTATTTTCGTATCCCCTTCTATAAGGAAAGAAAAGGTAGAATATTTCTTATTAAGATTTTTGGCTATATCATCCCATAAAGAATCTTTCTGCATAGCCCCAACTATAAAAGAATGGTCTTGCTGATAAAATGCATAAACAGCTTTTATGTCCTCATTATCCGGAAAAGCATCATATATATCTTTTACTTTCGCCTTAAATACTTCAAAGTACTTACGTATCTTTTCCATATCCCCCTTATCGGAATAACCAAATACATATTTACTATTGTCATACAAATAGTTTGCAACAGGGGCACTTGATCGGCTAACACTTTTCTTAACAAGAAACTGCTGTGCCGACTTCTTATCTATGCGCCTGTCTTCAAAGCGCAGAAATTTTCCACATCTATCAATAACAATAATAAATCCAATCTCTTTGTATTCTAAACCAAAAGGGGCCACATCATCTCCACTTCGATGATAGTAATCATATAATGCTTTCAGTATCATCTCAACACCTCCTCACTATCTTTATCCGGTACAACAATCACTCCCTTTTTCATTTGGGCTCTATAAAACATAGCATCCGGCTTTTGTGGATTTTCCTCAAAGTCCATATCATAAAGCATAATGCCGAAATCCCTGTCTTCGGCTAAGGGATAATCAAGATTATCAGTACTTTCAATATACTTCCAGTTTGCAGAAAACTCACGACATCCGAGATAGGGCTGCGTAAAACATTGCCCTTGTGATGCCCTGCGTTCGAACATCTGATAATACTTCATAGGATTCTCGTCGGCACTTGGCTGATGCTTGGCAAAAGCCTCTTTCGGACGGTCTTTTACCGGAATAAATACTAACTTAGCATAAATTCGGTAACGCACATCCAGCAGAAGCAACGTGTTCTTCTGCTGACGTTTATCTTCAATAATGATAGGTGATTTACTGGCAACTGCCCCCACCTCATTCCGTCTAATGGTAGCCCATTTAATAGGCCTGAGTACCTCAATCTTGGTTATCTGCCAACGCATGGCATAACGTTTAAACAGTATCGCTTCAAAGATGGCGCGTGCCGCCGATGGCGTAATGACATCATAACTCACACGCTCTACTTTCAACTCCGGACGAGTGAAACAAGCCCAATCGCCCCACACCTCCAGACAATATTCTTTATCTGTATATTCCATATCATTCATCGTTTTCCTTGTTTTCCAATAAATCTTCCGGCTTCTGACCTTCAAAAAACCTTTTTGCCGACAAGGGAGTTACCACTTCACGACCGGTTTTTTGCTCCAACTGTTCGCGTGCCACACGAGCCACATCACCACCGTCAGCCGCACACTGCATATTTTCACCCAATGTCTGAGGATTTTTAGCTTTAGTAATACTTGTCGTAGAGAGTTCGGCCAGCATATTAAGAACCAATTCTTCATTGGTCATATTGTCCCGGAGATTTTCTTTCTTCAAGCCCTTGAACTGTTTGTACTCCTTTGCCGACTTTCCGGTCCATTGCTGATAGATAATGTCTGTAAGAGTAGCATATTGAACACCTTCCTCTACATTATGTAGTTTCCATTGATCTGTAAGATCTTTACGGATTTCAATGCTCTTCAAGCGTTGGTTTATCCAGTTGTCAGAGTAACCAAGTCGCTTGTAGTCCATCATAGCTTGCTCAATACTCAACTCAGGGTCTTGCATCTGATCAAGACGTTCGGATGCTACATGTGCCATCCATTGCTTGAACGGTTCTGCCTTGGGAGATGGGATAGACTGAATGATACGTAGTAGTTGTTCTGTATCAGCCACATCTGTAAGTCGCATCTTACCGTCTGTGGCTTTCATTTTCAAACCGTGACAATTTGTCACGGTTTCATTTCCCTCTTCTTTAAGTCTTTGCTTTAACTTACGCCAATAAGCAGTTGCATCAACACTGTCTGTTAAAACTGACACCACATCAACTATCGAAAAATACCATTTTTCCTTTTCATCATCCCACACGGTGCGGACTTTACGTTCTTCAAACAATTTCAATGTTTCTTTCTTTGTCATATCCGTTTCTTTATATCATTAATACTTCCTCCAGCCAATGGTTATCAAGGCTGAGACCTGTGGTTTTATTATACTGAGACCTGTCTGCCAATACATATATTCCTTCCAATATTTCTTCGACAAGCCCATAGCCTTTCAGTTGCTTAAAATCATAGGAACGGATGCCTACAGTAAATTTCGCCAATTGCTTCACCAACGAGTAGGTACACCCCGATTCTTTCAACTGCTCTATAAGTTCCATGCTGTTTTCCCAATTTACGATAACATTTATACTTGTATCATCAATCAGGCGAAATTCTTTTGATGCAGTTTCAAAACATAGCTCAGTAGGTTTGTAGAGCCAGTGCTTTATATCCTTTTCATCAAATGTTTGTTTTCTGCTATACAATTGACAAAAATAGGCTTTCATGGTAGAAGGAGCAAACCAATCACTATCTTCCGGCAAATTCAACCGAGCATTGTTGGAGTCAGCCATTGAACCGAAGAGCTTTCGCTTCTCTGCCGCCAGACTGAACACAAATGTATGTCCCATGGCACTTCGTCCTTCCCGATTGCACCGTCCCGCTGCTTGCAATACAGAATCGAGTCCTGCTTCTTGACGGAACACAACCGGAAAGTCTATATCCACACCGGCCTCCACAAGCTGGGTTGCAATGACCCTGACAATCGGCTGCGACTCATCCTTCAATAAAGTTTTTATTTTACCAATAGTTTCGTGTAAGTGGGCAGGGCACATCATTCTAGACAAATGCAATTTCACTCCGTCATTGGGCAAACGGTCATACAGCTCTTTGGCATCTTTACGAGTGTTCACTATGCACAACACCTTATTATATTCAGACACCTTTGCAGCTATCTCATCGTATGTTTTTCCTGTATCATCGATTGACAACTTCACACGGCGAAGCTGGTCATGCAAAGCAAATTCTTCCGGAATAATTTCCTTGATATGTTCTATTCCCTTAAAATCAGCTTTAGGATTTGTTCCTTCTATCAGACCACTCAGTACCGGCTGGCTTGCCGTGGTAAACAATACCGAAACCCCGAACATTTCCTGATACGCTTTCAGCGCATCGACTATCGGCCGCAAGAAGCCGGTTGGCAACATCTGAACCTCATCCAAAACAAGAATTGAATTTGCCATGTTGTGCAGTTTGCGGCAATCAGATGTTTTATTGCTAAACATAGATTCAAAAAGCTGTACATTGGTAGTGACAATAATGGGATAGTCCCAATTCTCTGTAGCCAATTTTGCTTTTTCCCTATTTTCCTCGTCCTTAATATCATCGGGGTCGAAATTACTATGATGCTCCAATACATTTTCTTCACCAAAGATTTCCTTCAAAAGCCCTGCCGTTTGCACAATGATACTGGTATATGGGATGGCGATGATGATACGATTCATTGAATGGCTTACAGCATGCTTCATGGCCCATAACAAAGAAGAAAGTGTTTTACCGCCTCCCGTCGGAACTGTAAGACTATAAAATCCTTTTTCGCTTGAAGAAGTTCTACTGCATTGTTCTTTCACTTGCTGGCGGATGCGGTTCACTTTCGTATCAGCTGCATTCGATTGCAGTTTTTGCATATATGCCTCCAGCTGTGGAAGCAAATCGGCAAGCGTAGCCGAATTTCCCCGCTTCCGCCATGACTCTACATCCATAAACCGTTCTGTATCGAGCCGGTCGGCATCTACAAGACAGGAAAAAAGCATACGGGAAAGGTGATGAAAGTGTTTCCATTCAACCTTTGATTTAGAAAAAGGTGAATCAATAAATTCTTGGAATAATAAAGGTTTGTTTATGCTAATGTCACCCTCGTTTATTTCTTTGGACAATAGCCTCTCTTTCAATATGTTTTCCACATCCCCGAAATCATGTAACCCCGTGTGATGAGAAATAATTTGGTTTACAAGAAGATGGGAAACATCCTTTCCCATAAGTTCTTTTGCCAATATTCCACCCACAAAAGCATGGGTATGATCATCATAGCGCTTCTTGTCACTCGTAGGCAAACCATTCATCTTGCGTATGTATTGCTGGAATGCCGCCCGTTCCTTTCCTTTGTCATGAAGTAGACCGAGCGCACGCCCCCAAGAAGGAAGTCCGAACTGCCCGGCGAAGGATGCCGCCATATCAGCAACCCCCTTTTGATGTTCATCATTGGTTTGTATCATCCATTGACCATTATCCCTATTTTGATACAAATGGGATATCAACTGATTTTTCTCTATCATCTGATTAAATTTATAAGGCTAACATTCCACAAATATAGTGAATAATATCAGACTCTCGCAAAAGAAAATCATATTTCAGGTCAGCTCCATCAGTTTTCATCCTTAAAACAAGAAATACAACCAACAACGACAAGAACAGGCATTCCGCTTTGTCGCCTCTACGCGGAAAAAAGAGAACAAACCATTTCGGGGGGATACAAAAATTTCCGTCACTACATCTCTTTTAGAATCAGTAAGATGTAGTGACGGAAGAAAAAACAATCTGATTATCCACATAGGTAATCCAGCATTTATATTTCAATACAAATAACGTATAAAGCAAACGTTATCGGGCATTCCCATGTGATGCAATCATCCATCAATGAAGCTTTTATGGTATGATTGCAGATAATTAGTAAACATCAAGCTTTCACCACCGCCAGCAACTCATCCGGTGTAACCAGTGACTGCTCGCC
>OOCY01001469.1_pt1 | contig 11065 bp, 9 predicted proteins | sample 1671291 | NCBI WGS metagenome assembly OOCY01 (sample SAMN06348141, study PRJEB24527) | human gut metagenome | biome: human gut; feature: ankylosing spondylitis patient; material: feces | host: Homo sapiens | place: China | collected 2015-10 | reverse complement strand
TGATTAATGATTAATGATTAATTTTGCGGACGATTAATGAATGTAGGACGAATAATCAGCCACCAACCATTAATCACTTAACCATTAATCATTATCAAAAATGGCAGTTAAGAAGAATACACTTCTCATCGTGGCAGGCAGCCTCCTTATCTTATTATTAATAGGAGTTACCATTCTGCTGATTTCCGAAAAGCAAACCAACAAGGAACTGGTGATGGAATTCAATCTGGATAAAGAAGACCTTGAAAATCAATACACAGACTTCGCCAGACAATATGACGAACTGAAGTTGACAGTCTCCAACGACTCCCTCTCCGTACTCTTGGAGCAGGAACAATTGAAGACCCAACGTTTATTGGAAGAACTCCGCACCGTGAAGAGCAGCAATGCCACCGAGATACGCCGTCTGAAGAAGGAACTGGCCTCTCTCCGCAAAGTCATGATAGGCTATATCAACCAGATTGACTCGCTAAACCGCCTGACTGCTCAACAGAAGGAAATCATAGCCGATGTCACCAAGAAGTACAACGCCGCTTCCCGGCAAATCAGCAACTTGTCCGAAGAGAAGAAGAACCTGACCAAGACCGTGACACTTGCCGCCCAACTGGACGCCACCAACATCTCTGTGCAGCCCACAAACAAACGCGGCAAGACTGCCAAGAAGGTGAAAGACATCGTGAAGTTCAAAATAAACTTCTCCATCGTGAAAAACATCACTGCAGAGACCGGCGAACGTACCCTCTACATCCGCATCACCAAACCGGACAATGACGTGCTGACCAAAAGTTCCTCGAACACCTTCCCATACGAGAACCGGGAACTGGTATATTCCATCAAGAAGTATATAGAATACAACGGAGAAGAGCAAGCCGTCACCGTATATTGGGATGTAGAAGAATACCTCTATGCAGGCACCTACCGCGTAGACATTTTTGCTGACGGTACCCTTATCGGTTCGCAATCATTCAGCTTGAATTAATACAAAAAAATCTAAATTATTTTGCAATATCATTGAAAGCCTATACATTTGCATCGTTGTTTATGCAATTATTGTTGCTGTATAAACAACAGATTCATCACCTTAATTAATGTATAGCCCAATGAAAAAGTTCTTCTGTTTCATCTGTTTGGCATACCTATCCTTCCCCATGAAGGCCCAGGAAGCATTAAGCTTGGATAGTTGCCGTGCATTGGCAATCTCCAACAACAAAGAACTGCTGATAAGCCAGGAAAAAATCAACGCTGCCCACTATCAAAGGAAAGCGGCATTTACTAATTACCTTCCCAACATTTCGGCCAGCGGCGGATATATGCGCAGTCAAAAAGAGTTGTCCATCCTCAGCGACGCTCAGAAAGGAGCCTTGTCCGGATTGGGTACAAGTCTCAGCGGACCGTTACAGCAGGCTGCCCAAGTCATCGCACAGCTTCATCCAGAACTGGCAGGCCAATTGCCGGCTTTAGGACAAAGCCTGGTAGGTGCCCTCGACGGTGCAGGCCAATCCTTGGTTGACGCCTTTCGTACAGACACCCGCAACATGTATGCGGGCGCACTGACCTTGACCCAACCCCTATATATGGGCGGCAAGATACGTGCCTACAACAAAATTACCAAATACGCCGAAGAGCTGGCCCGCCAGCAGCACAACACCGGTATGCAGGAAGTAATCCTGAGTACAGACCAGGCATATTGGCAGGTAGTGTCCCTTGCCCATAAAAAGAAGCTGGCAGAAGGTTATCTGAAACTACTGCAGAAGCTCGACAGCGACGTTGACAAAATGATTGCCGAAGGCGTTGCCACCAAAGCAGACGGACTCTCCATCAAAGTAAAAGTGAATGAGGCCGAAATGACCCTGACCAAAGTAACCGATGGCCTGAGCCTTGCCCGGATGCTGCTGTGCCAATTGTGTGGTCTCGACCTTTCCACTCCCGTCATGCTCACAGACGAACAGAAGGAAGACCTGGCTCCCACTACTCCGGAAAACGGTGCCATCGACATCAACAATGTTTATGCTACCCGTCCCGAAGTGCGTAGCCTGGAACTTGCCACGCAGATTTATAAGCAGAAAGTAAATGTCACCCGTTCGGAATATCTTCCTTCCATAGCACTAATGGGCAGCTATATGGCAACCAACCCTTCCGTCTTCAACAGTTTCGAGAAAAAGTTCAAGGGGATGTGGAATGTGGGTGTCATGGTGTCGGTACCCATCTGGCACTGGGGCGAAGGCATCTATAAAGTAAAAGCAGCCAAATCGGAAGCACGCATCGCCCAATACCAGTTGGATGACGCCAAAGAAAAGATAGAGCTGCAGGTCAACCAGTCGGCTTTCCAAGTGAACGAAGCTGCCAAGAAACTGACCATGGCCGAAAAGAACCTGGAAAAAGCCAACGAGAACCTGAGATACGCCACACTTGGCTTTGAGGAAGGCGTTATACCTGCCAGCAATGTGCTCGAAGCGCACACCGCATGGCTTTCTGCCCAATCGGAAAAGATAGACGCACAGATTGACGTAAAACTGACGGAAATCTATCTGAGAAAGGCAACGGGGGAATTGACAATTGATAATTGATAGTTTCTTCAATCGTAAATAGTAAACAGTCAAATAGTAAATAATATGTTGGATACAAAATCACAAAACAGTAACATGTTGTTGGCATTCCTCACGCTGACGGGAGTGATTGCCATCGTTGCCCTTGTAGGTTTCTTCATGTTGCGTAAAGGGCCGGAAATTGTGCAAGGACAAGCAGAAGTAACGGAGTATCGAGTATCGAGCAAAGTGCCGGGACGCATTCTGGAATTTCGTGTAAAAGAGGGACAAAGCGTACAAGCCGGAGACACCCTTGCCATTTTGGAGGCTCCGGACGTGCAGGCCAAACTGGAACAAGCACGCGCCGCCGAATCGGCAGCCCAAGCCCAGAACGAAAAAGCTCTAAAAGGCGCCCGTCGGGAACAGATACAAGCTGCCTATGAAATGTGGCAAAAGGCACTGGCCGGACTGGAGATTGCCGAAAAATCCTACACGCGTGTGAAGAACCTGCACGACCAAGGCGTGATGTCTACACAAAAGCTTGACGAAGTTACCGCCCAACGCAATGCAGCCCGGGCTACGGAGAAAGCCGCCAAAGCCCAGTATGATATGGCCAAGAACGGTGCGGAACGCGAGGACAAAGCCGCTGCCGCTGCCTTGGTGGAACGTGCCAAAGGAGCTGTGGCCGAAGTTGAATCGTACATCAAGGAAACTTACCTGATTGCACAGACTGCCGGTGAGGTATCCGAGATATTCCCCAAAGTAGGCGAGCTCGTGGGCACGGGTGCTCCCATTATGAACATCGCCATTCTGGACGATATGTGGATAACCTTCAATGTACGCGAGGACTTGCTGCAAGGGTTGGGTATGAATACCGAATTCGAGGCGTTCATCCCTGCACTCGATAAGAATATCCGCCTGAAAGTGTACTATATGAAAGACCTCGGCACATATGCCGCCTGGAAAGCGACCAAGACTACCGGCCAGTTCGACCTGAAAACATTCGAAGTAAAAGCCGCTCCGCAAGAGAAGGTGGAAGGACTGCGTCCGGGAATGAGTGTTGTATTGAAGAAGTAAAGGAGTTATGAGTTATTGGAGAGGATGATGGAAAGAAATAAGAAACATACGGCTTTGTGGAATGTAGCAAGACGCGAATGCCGCCGTCTTGTTTCCCGCCCGCTCTATCTGTTCTGTATGGTGATAGCACCGTTGTTCTGCTACATATTCTTCACCACGCTGATGGACTCCGGGCTTCCTACGGACATGCCCGTAGGTGTGGTGGACCAAGACATGAGTGCCACTTCACGCCAGCTGATACGTAACTTGGACGCTTTTGAGCAGACAGCCGTCGTCGCCCGCTACCCTACCATCAACGAAGCCCGTACCGCCATGCAGCGCGGAGAGATTTACGGTTTCTTCTACATTCCCGAAGGTACCTCTGCCAAAGCGCAGGCCGGACGGCAGCCCAAACTCTCTTTCTATACAAACAATACCCTGCTCATCGCAGGTTCACTCCTCTTCAAGGACATGAAGATGATGAGCGAATTGGCATCCGGTGCCGCAGCACGTAGCACCCTATATGCCAAAGGAGCTACCGAGGAACAAGCGATGGCCTTCCTCCAACCCATCGTCATAGATACACATCCACTCAATAACCCGTGGCTGAACTACTCCGTATATCTGTGCAACACCTTTGCACCGGGCGTATTGATGCTGCTTATCTTCATGGTAACCGTCTATTCCATCGGAGTCGAGATAAAAGACCGCCCGCGAATGGCTGCGCATGGGCAACAACTCCATCTGGATTTCCCTTGCCGGCAAACTGCTGCCGCATACCGCCATCTTCTTCCTGATGGGAATATTATATAATGTATACCTCTACGGTTTCCTCCATTTTCCCTGCAACAGCGGCATCCTGCCGATGCTGCTTGCCACTCTTTGCCTGGTGCTGGCATCGCAAGGCATGGGAATATTGATGATAGGAACCCTGCCTACCCTGCGTCTGGGACTCAGTTTCGCTTCCCTATGGGGCGTACTCTCTTTCTCCATGTGCGGATTGTCATTCCCTGCCATGGGCATGCACCCCGTATTGCAGGCATTGGCAAATCTGTTCCCCCTGCGCCACTATTTCCTGATTTATGTGGACCAGGCACTGAATGGATACCCCATGATTTACTCGTGGGTCAACTACGTAGCGCTGCTTATTTTCATGATGCTCCCGTTCCTTATAGCCCATAGGCTGAAAGGAGCGTTGGTTTACTATAAATACATGCCCTAATGAAAGACCTGACGTTCAGACAGAAAGTGATACAAGGCATTCATGACTTGTTCTATATATGGAAACGGGAATTCGGCACCACCTTCCGCGACCAGGGCGTGCTCATCTTCTTCGTGCTCGTTCCGTTGGTCTATCCGTTGATATACGCTTTCATCTATACCAACGAAACTATCCACGAAGTGCCCACTGTCGTGGTGGATGACTCACGCTCCTCGTTGAGCCGCGAATACCTGCGGAAAGTGGACTCCAGTCCCGAAGTGAGCCTCGTGAGCTACTGCGCTGATATGGAAGAAGCCAAACTGATGTTGAAGGACCGCAGGGCATACGGTATTATCTACATCCCCTCCACCTTCAGCGACGACATTGTACGCGGTAAGCAAACGCAGGTCAGCATCTTCTGCGACATGAGCGGACTGCTGTATTACAAAGCCTTGCTGACTGCCAACACCAACGTGTCGCTTGCCATGAACGCAGACATCAAAGTGGAGCGAAGCGCCAATACCACCGACCGCCAGGACGAGATTACCGCCTACCCGATAGAGTATGAGGATGTCGCCCTCTATAATCCAACCAACGGATTTGCCGCTTTCCTGATTCCGGCAGTATTGGTATTGATTATCCAGCAAACGCTGCTACTCGGCATCGGCTTGTCTGCCGGGACGGCACGCGAACAGAACCGCTTCCGCGACCTGGTGCCTATCAACCGCCACTACAACGGCACACTACGCATTGTGATGGGAAAAGGGCTGAGCTACTTCATGGTATATTCACTGGTATCGGTATATATACTGTGTGTGGTTCCATGGCTTTTCAGCCTCAACCAAATAGCGATACCCGGTGTCCTGACTCTGTTCACCCTGCCCTACCTGGCCGCTTGTATTTTCTTTGCCATGACAGCATCCATTGCCATCCGCAACCGCGAAACGTGCATGCTGCTGTTCGTGTTCACCTCCGTGCCGCTGCTGTTCCTCTCCGGCATTTCATGGCCGGGAGCTGCTATGCCCGCTTTCTGGAAGTACTTCTCGTACATCTTCCCTTCTACCTTCGGCATCAACGGCTACGTACGCATCAACAGCATGGGAGCCACACTCAATGAAGTCTCTTTCGAGTACCAAGCACTATGGATACAAACGGGCTTCTACTTCATCACCACGTGCCTGGTATATCGCTGGCAGATATTGCAGAGCAGGAAACATGTGATTGAAGAGTATAAGAAGCATAAGAGTATAGAAGCGTAACACATTGTTCCAAGCCTACGAAACAAAGTGTTCACATGCGTTTGAACACTTTGTTTCAGCGTATCAGAACAATTTGTTCCAATATATAAAAACAGTTTGTTCGCCATATTGAAACAGTCTGTTCCCTTATAGGAAACAGACTGTTTTGTTAAAGGAAACAAATAGTTGCCCTACAGCATCGGCAAGGCAGCAAACAGACAAACGGGGCTGTAATACCTAATTACGGTCGCATGTGTTTCTCCAATATCGGGTAAAGTATCTCAGCATACCTCATAAAGCCCAAATCGGTAAAATGAATGCCGTCTACTGTAGCCTCCCCGTCGTGGCCGATGATGTCACGGGAAGCAAGGAAATAGATGTTTTTCTCTCCACGTTGCTTCAAAGAACGGAAAAAGGCATTCAATGTCTCATTCTTGTCCTTTACCTCCTTGGCAATCCTGGTGTCAAAAGGAGAGTGGGTAAAGAGAGGGTCTTCCACGAAAAGGACAGGCGTATCGGGATGCTTGCTGCGGATGATGGTATAGAATTTGTCAGCACGCTCCTTCATCTGCTCCACAGTGGCATTGGGTACGAAGTCAAGGACAAACATGGAAGCATCTACGCCAGCTATGACATCAGCAATCTCCAAATCGAGCAAGGCATTGCCACTAAAGCCCAGATTGATACACTCGCGATTGAGCCAACGTTCCAGAATATTGGTATGTGCCATACCCGGACGAGAAGCACAACCACCCTGCAAGATACTGGTACCATAGAACACCACCGGTTTCTCGCGTTGCGGCAAGTCCACTGCCGGTTGAGTAATCTCGGCAAGAGAATCCACTCCGATAGAAAGTGAAGTAACCCCGTCATATAAAGAAAGGTACAAGAGATATTCACGCTCCTCAGGCAACATATTACTTACAATAGTCGCCTTGTTGACTTTGCCCTGCGGACGCCCGCTACCGGCAAATATCCACTTACCGTCTTGCAAGCAGTAGAGGTCGAGGCCTTTAATGCCGGTCGGTGTCATGTGGTTCATACTCATATTGTTCCTTACTTCCCATTTGGTGGAAATGCTTGTAGAGTTGGAACGGAAGCGCACGGCGAGTCCGGCACTGTTGCGGCCTAAGTCCCACAATGGCTTGCGGGAGATGTTCTGCAGAGAGTCCGGCAGACGCTCATAGCGGGTAAGGGTAGATTCTGTTGCTTTGCCCAGAAGGGGGAAGGTGGAAGCATCATGATAAACAGTCTGGGCATTGGCAACAGCGGCCAACAACAAGCCCATCAGAAGAATTCGGATTCTCATATGACAAGATATTAAGTGTTAAGTATTATGTGGCAAAGATACAAGGTTTCTTTGAAAAATGAAGAAATAGGAGCATTTTACATCAATTAACTCCCACATGCTTGTTTCTTTACGAAACATTCGTAATTTCGCAAAAAACAATCCATATGAGACACATCCATTTCATCTTAGCAGGCTTCCTACTGTGTATCTGCTGTACCCTGCAAGCCAAAAACCGAGTGATTGACCAACCACCGTTTATCGTAAGAAACACGACTTCCATCGAAGTGAGTAAAGTAGTCATCAGTGACACGGCAACCGTGCTCCACATCTATGCCAAGTATCGTCCCAAGTACTGGATACAGATTGCACCCGACAGCTACCTGACAGACAATAACGGAGAAACCTACCAACTGCGTTCCGGTATAGGCATCATACCAGGTAAAGAATTTTGGATGCCCGAATCGGGCGAAGCGGAATTCCAGTTGGTCTTTCCTCCCCTATCCGACAATGCTACCTCCTTCGACTTCACCGAAGGCGAAAAGGTGGAAAACGGATTCAGCGTCTGGGGAATACAACTGAAAAGCAAGAAACTGCCGGAACTGGCACTTCCCCAGAACGCCGTAGTACACAAAGCCGACCCTAATGCCGAACTTCCCGAACCGGTCATCCAATACGGAAAAGCCATGCTGAAAGGAAAACTCCTGGATTCACGCCCCAATATGGGAATGCCAATCAGTATTGCCGTGTGGGAGAATATCAAAGGAGACATCACGGACATACCACTCGACATCCAGCCTGACGGCAGTTTCACCAAAGAAGTAACATTGCCCGGCACTACCCCATGTACCATATATTTGGGTAGAGAGCATATGCTCCAGTTCTTCATGGAACCCGGCAAGACAACAGAAATATACGTCAATCTACGCGAAGCTTCCCGGCGCAAGTCTAAATTCCACAGCGAAGGGAAACCCTATGGAGAAATGGTATATATCAACGGACCGCTGGAAACCGTGGCACAAGAGTTGAACGGAAACCACCTCGGCATCGACATGCAAGACAAGCTCTATCAAAACATAGCTGCACTGGCTGGCAAGGATATTGATGCAGCCAAAGCATACGTACTTCAAATATCCGACGAAACACAAGAAGCAATAGACAAGTTGCCTTATAGTGCTTCTACCCGACAACTTTTGACTATCAATAACAAACTGATTACAAATGCCATGCTGTCTTCCGTTGCCAGCATCTTGACATCGGCTGCCCTACACGCCAATCTCATCAAACGGGAGGAAGCAAACAACTACTATCAGGAACTTGCCCGGAAAGTACCCGCCAACTACGTGTCCGACGAAGATATGAGTATATTGAATGTGCCGCAAGCAGTCTTGTCCAACCAGTATGTACAAATGGCTTCAAGGAATGTCGAACGGAGTGGAGAATTGGCCAAAGCCTGGGGAAGCGACAAAGGTATCTTCTTCGATATAGCCCGTAATGTCACCCTCTACCGGGGTATCAAGAACTTCACCCCGCTCACCGACGAGCAAAAGGCCACCGTTGCCGCCATGCCCGCCGCATACCGTGAAATGCTGACTGCCGCCAATGACGAACTGCTGGCACAACTCGAAGCCAACAAGAAAAAGACGGGCTACACCATCAACCAAGTGGACGCCAACGTCAGCAACGAAGATTTGTTCACTTCTATCATCAGCAAATTCAAAGGAAAAGTATTGTTAGTAGATTTCTGGGCCACTTGGTGCGGTCCATGCCGTATGGCAAACAAGACGATGGCCCCCATGAAGGAGGAACTGAAAGACAAGGATATCCTATATCTGTACATCACCGGCGAAACCTCCCCCTTGAAGACCTGGGAGAATATGATTCCCGACATCCACGGCGAACATTTCCGTCTGACAGATGCCCAATGGAAATACCTATCGGATGCATTCAAGATAGAAGGGGTACCGACTTATCTGATTGTAGACCGCGAAGGAAACACCACGTTCAGACAAACCGGCTTTCCGGGAGTGGAGAAGATGAAGGAAGAGTTGCTGAAAGTGACTAAATGACAAACTGATAAAAAAAAACAGCAGGCTTATCACCTGCTGTTTTTTGTTTTATCAGTATACCGCTATTACTTTTCAGCCCATTCCTTGGCTCCCTGCTCTTTCAGTTTAGCAGTAAATGCCTTTGCCTTCTCCATAGCAGCCGCTTCCTCTTCCGGAGTTGCATATGCATGCTTGTAGCCCTTCACCACATTCCATTCACCACGGGTGAAATCGGGGAATGCCACAGCCGCACAACCGTTGTCCATAGAAAGTTCTCCCAATTCTGCAAGGCAGCACCACTCAGCAAGGTCGTATACATCCATATCCAAAGGAAGACCGTTTTGCAGGCAATATACCAGACGGCTGTCCATCACGAAGTCCATGCCACCATGACCTCCTACTTCCTTCGCCATCTCACCGTACTTCTTTAAAATGGGATGCTGGTATTTCTCCACGAGTGCCTCCATCTCCGTCTCCGGCAGGAAACCGTGTGAATTCAAATCATCCACTTTGGGCTGAACGCCCGATGCACTCAGCTGGTCAGCGTCAAGCGCATACCCTTCTACCGGATATTTGTTGGCGAATCCCTTGGTACCCGTAAGCTGATACAAACGGTTATAAGGCTGTGGTGTCATTACATTGTGCTGAATCTCAATCACCTTTCCATTGGCTGTACGAATCATGGTCGTGGTATGGTCACCGTTACGGAATTCCTTGCACTCCTCGCCGGTTCTTTTTTCTACCAGCTCCTTGCCCACTACAGACTTGGTATCCATGGCTACCAACGTTTCCATACGGTCACCACGGTGAATATCCAGTGCTTGCGCCACCGGGCCAAGGCCATGGGTGGCATACACGTCACCACGATGCTTCATGTTGTAGTCCAAACGCCAGCCCAGCTTGTCATTTTCTCCATTCTTCCAATAATGGTCCCAAAACGGGCTCAAATTATGTATATAAGCACCCTGCGCACGGATAACTTCACCGAACACGCCATGCTGCGCCATGTTCAGCGTATTCATCTCGAACCAGTCATAGCAGCAGTTCTCCAGAATGAAGCAATGCTTACGGGTAGATTCACTCAAGTTAATCAAATCCCAGCATTCCTGCAGATTCATAGCCGAAGGCACTTCTATCGCTACATTCTTTCCATTCTCCAACGCACACTTGGCAACGGGGAAGTGATGCAGCCAGTCTGCAGCAATATAAACCAAATCTATATCATCACGTTTGCAGAGTTCCTCGTATCCTTTGTCACCGGAATAGACGGCGGCTTTGGGCATGGATGCCTTCTTCAAGAGCTCCTGACATTTATCTGCACGGGCCTCTTCATAATCACAAAGAGCCACTACCTGCGTACCCGGAATATAAGTGAAACGCTCCACTGCTCCGGGGCCACGCATCCCCAAACCAACAAAACCCACACGGACTGCCTCCAACTTCGGAGTAGTCAGTCCCAATACACTCTTCTGTCCTGCCGGACGCTCGGGAGTTTTGACAACAATGGTACCATTCTGCCATTCCCATTGAGTTCCCTTCTCTGTGGTTTGCACAGTAGAAGTCTGGCTTGTGCATGCACCCAATACGAAGCACATTCCCAGCAACAACGATTTAACTGTTCCCATATTTCTGCTTTATTTAAGGTAAAAGAATTCATTGCAACAAAGACAGCGCAAACCGAATGCAGAATAAAATGAACCCGTTCATTT
>OOCY01001442.1_pt1 | contig 11274 bp, 9 predicted proteins | sample 1671291 | NCBI WGS metagenome assembly OOCY01 (sample SAMN06348141, study PRJEB24527) | human gut metagenome | biome: human gut; feature: ankylosing spondylitis patient; material: feces | host: Homo sapiens | place: China | collected 2015-10 | reverse complement strand
TACGTCTCTTTTCAGCGGATAATCCTGTGAAAGGATTGCACCGCCGTAGGTTCTCTTTAACTTACCGGCGTTTTCAAGAGTCTTAAGATCTTTTCGGATACAGTCTTCTGTGACCTGAAAGATTTCACTCAATTCCTTAACCTTGACTTTTCCGTTTTCACGAAGACAATTCTCTATTGCGCTTTGTCTTTCCTCAGTAAACATAGCCCCTCTTTCCTCATCCATTCATAATGACCTGTATCTCTCAGTGAATCCTGTTTTCTTCACTGTTCATCTCCAGGTGTGATATTGTTATTTCGGAATTCCTATTCTGTAAGTTCCGGATAATGACATTTTACAATATGACCCGGTGCAATTTCAGCAGGTGTCGGCACCTGTGTCTTACATTTTTCTGTACAATGCGGACAACGTGTGTGGAACAGACAGCCACTCGGCGGATTACTCGGACTTGGAAGGTCACCTTTCAGAGTAATACGCTCTTTCTTCACTTCCGGATCCGGGATCGGAACTGCGGAGAGAAGTGCTCTTGTATATGGATGTCTCGGGTTTGCATAAAGTTCTTTCTTCGGTGCTGTCTCTACGATCGTGCCAAGATACATGACACCGATTCTGTCTGAAATCATTTCAACGACGCTCAGGTCATGGGAAATGAACAGATAGGTAAGATTAAAGTCTTTCTGTAACTGCTGCAGAAGATTTAATACCTGCGCCTGGATAGAAACATCAAGGGCAGATACCGGTTCATCTGCAATGATCAGCTTTGGCTGCACTGTCAGTGCTCTGGCAATTCCGATACGCTGGCGCTGACCACCAGAGAATTCATGTGGATAACGCTCTCCATGAGACGGGCTTAATCCTACAGTGCCGAGAAGTTCATGTACTTTCTTAAGGCGCTCTCCTGCACTCATATTTGTGTGAATCAGAAGTGGCTCACCGATGAGATCCTGAACTTTCATTCTCGGATTCAGGGAACCGTATGGATCCTGGAAAACCATCTGGATATCTGAACGTAACGGGCGCATTTCTTTCTCTGAAAGTTTGGAGATTTCTTTTCCCTCAAACCAGATTTCACCGGAGTCAGGTGTGATCAGATGATCGATCAGTTTACCTGTCGTGGATTTACCACATCCGGACTCTCCTACCAGAGAGAAAGTCTCGCCTGGATAAATATCAAAAGATACGTCATTTACCGCATGGACAAATTTCTTCTTGCTGAACATTCCTCCGTTTGCCTGGAATGTTTTCTTCATATTCTTTACTGATAATAACGGCTCGCTCACAGGTTACGCCTCCTTTCCGATTTTGTTGAGCAGATGGCATCTGCATTTTCTGGTACCTGCTTCGTTGATATCTGCAAGCTCCGGTTCCTGCTGATGACAGATATCCATTGCATATTTACATCTCGGTGCAAACTTACATCCTTTCGGCATTACGGACAGATCCGGTACGCTTCCCGGGATGGACGGAAGAGATTCCACACCGCTTCCAAGTTTCGGTACAGAACCGATCAGCCCCTGTGTATATGGATGTTTCGGATCTGCAAAAAGTTCCTGCACAGGTGCTTCTTCTACGATTCGACCTGCATACATAACAACAACTCTGGAACACATTTCTGCCACAACACCAAGGTCATGTGTGATCATCAGAATACCTGTGTTTTTCTTTGCCCTGATGTCCTCCATCAGTTCGAGAATCTGAGCCTGAATAGTAACGTCAAGCGCTGTCGTCGGCTCATCTGCGATCAGAAGCTCCGGCTCACAGGACATTGCCATAGCAATCATAACACGCTGGCACATACCGCCTGAAAGCTGGTGCGGATAACTCTTTAATGTCATATCCGGTTCAGGGATACCTACTGATTTCAGTACTTCGAATGCTCTGTTGTGCGCTTCTTCTTTTGAGAAATTGTTATGGAGCAGGATTGCTTCTGTCAGCTGTTTCTCAATTCTCATACATGGGTTCAGAGAGTTCATCGGCTCCTGAAAGATCATGGCAACTTCACGTCCTCTGATCTTTCTCATGCCTTTTTTATCTTCTTTGAGAAGATCCTTGCCATTAAGCAGGATCTCACCGTTGGAAATCTTACTGTTACGTGCCAGAAGTTTCATAATGGAAAGGGAGGTTACGGATTTACCGCATCCGGACTCTCCTACCAGACCAAGAATCTCACCTGGCTGAATGGAGAAACTTACATTATTAACTGCTGTCACCCATGTTTTATCTCTTTTAAACTCCGTACGGAGGTTTTTTACTTCTAATAATTTTTCTGCCATGGTTTCTTCCTCCTAGTTCATCTTTGGATCCAGGGTATCTCTGAGACCGTCGCCCAGCAGGTTGAATGCCAGAACTGTAAGGAAGATCAGAATACCAGGGAACAGTACCATGTGAGGAGCTGTATTCAGATAGTTACGTCCTGTGGAAAGCATGGAACCCCAGTCAGGCTCTGTAACATTTGCACCGAATCCCAGGAAGCTTAAGGATGATGCAGCAAGGATTGCAGTGCCTACACGCATGGTAAAGTTAACGATCATAGACTGGATCGTACCAGGGAAAATATGTACAAACAGGATTCTTGTGTTTGAACATCCCAGGGAACGGGCAACCTCTACATAAGGAGCCTGCTTTACGGAAATCGTCGCGCTTCGTATGATTCGTGCGAAGGACGGCACTGTAAATACCGCAACTGCGATCATAACGTTTACCATACCCTGTCCGATGATGGCAACAACTGCGATAGCCAGCAGGATATCAGGGAAAGCGAAAAGTACATCACAGCATCTCATAATCAGGGCATCGATAATTCCGCCGTAGAAACCTGCGATCAGTCCGAGAACAACACCGATAGCCGTACCAATGATCGTCGCTGTCAGCGCGCATGTAAGAGAAAGTCTGGTACCAACCATCAGACGGGAGAAAACATCCTGTCCGTATTCATTGGTTCCCCAAATGTGGGCTGCGCTTGGCCCCTGCATCATAGCTGTGTAATCCGGTGCCTGCGGATCATACGGAACTACATATGGTCCAATGATCGCCATTAAGATAATAAAAACTATAAATGCCAGAGAAATCACTGCTGTTTTTCTCTTCATGAATTTCTTGACAAATTCTTTGAACTTGCTCTGTGCCTTAGGGAGTTCTTCGGCAGCAGCAAGGTTAATGTTTGATGTTGTGTTCTTATCTGCCATCTTCTCTCCTCCTCTACTCATAACGTACTCTTGGGTTAATCACGCCATAAAGAACATCTACGATCAGGTTGATCAGGATATATTCTGTAGCAAAGAACAGCAGTAATGCCTGAACAACTTTGTAATCTCTCATCTGGATGGAGTCTACCAGAAGACGTCCAAGTCCGGGAATGGAGAATACTGTCTCTGCCATAACAGATCCGGAAAGGAGACCACCGATCTGAAGTCCGGCTACTGTTACGATCTCGATCAGAGAGTTCTTAAATGCATGGCGCATAACAACCAGTGATTCAGAAAGACCTTTGGCACGTGCGGTACGCACATAGTCCTCACGCATGGTCTCAAGCATGGAAGATCTGGAAAATCTGGCAAGTACGGCCATGATTCCTGCTCCCATTGTAAGTGATGGAAGAATATAGCTCTTCCAGGTTTCCAGTCCACTGGTTGGAAGCCATCCCAGGCTTACTGAGAAAAGCTGGATTAATTCCAGACCTAACCAGAAACTTGGAACAGATATACCTGCGATTGCTATGATCATACCTACATAATCAAGAATTCTGCCATGAAATACGGCAGCGATGATACCGATTGCAATACCGATGATTGCAGCCCATATCATGGATGAGAATGTCAGCATGATAGTTGGTTTCAGTCTTGGTGCGATTGTCTCTACTACAGTTTTACCGTTTTTGATAGAGCTTCCCAGATCTCCTGTAAAAAGACCTTTCATATATTTACCATACTGTACAAGTAATGGCTCATCCAGTCCCAGCTGTTCACGTACAACTGCCACATCTTCCTTTGTTGCATCCTGACCGGCTACCAGTCTTGCCGGATCACCGGGAATCATATGGATAAACATAAATACTACGAATGAGATAACCAGAAGCAGCGGGATCGTGCTTATCAAACGTTTACCTAAATAACGTCCCATATTTTTCCTCCTTATCATTTTCTTACCTGTTGTTTATATTTGATGCTTTATAGTCGGAGAACTGCCATAGTGAATCTTATGGCAGTTCTTCGGTTTGAACATCTTTGTCCTGTATTCACACTGCTGTATCGGCAGTATTTTATGGAATTGCTGCAATTTCAGATCAGACAGCCAGATTTATGTTCTTCGCAGCCTGTTCTCAACCCCATTACTTACTGTGCTAAAGTTGCATTTGCGAAGTTAAATGCTCCGTCCGGAGATACATATACGCCAGACAGATAAGATTTTGTAGAATAGATGATCTGGTCATTGCCAAGGAATAACCATGGGCATGCTTCCCATGCGATCTTCTGAGCATCGCCATAGTATTTAGCCTGCTCTTCTTCGTTAGCTGTTGCAAGACCTTCGTCCATATCTTTATCAAAATCAGCGTCATTGAAGTATGCTGTGTTTGCACTTGTCGGAGGGCACATTGTGCTGTAAAGCAGGGAACGTAAAGAACCATCCATTGTGAAGTCAGATGCAGACCAGTTTACATACCACATATTGATCTCAGCATCTTCTTTGTCAACATAAATCTTGTCACTTACAGTTGCAGGCTCCATTGGCTGAACGTCAACTTCGATACCGATCTGAGCAAGCTGCTGGGAAATAAATGTCATACCTTTGATTTCCTGTGTTGTGTTATCGCCCCACAGAGTAAGTTTGAATCCGTCTTCGTATCCGGCTTCTTTCATAAGTTCTTTTGCTTTGTCTACATCATATGTGTAAGCTTCCTGCTCTTCATATCCGCCGATGATAGATGGAACTACAGATGTAGCCGGTTTTCCGTATCCGGAATACATTAACTGGATGTATGCATCTTTGTCAATCGCATAGTTCATAGCCTGACGTACTTTTACATCAGAAAGCTGTTCCAGATCCATGTTCAGAGTTACATATCTCATGATGTTAGAGTCTGTTGTAAGGATATTTACATCGTCTGTTCCTTTGATTGCTTCGATCTGGTCAGACGGTGTAGGATAGATGACGTCTGCTTCACCTGTCTGAAGCATAGCTGTACGTGCACCTGCTTCCGGAACCTCTTTGATTGTTACAGTGTCAACGCCCGGTTTGTCTCCCCAATAATCATCATTGCGCTTAAAGCTTGTGTGGTCTCCCTCTTCCCATTCTGTACATACATATGGGCCGGTTCCGCATGGATGGTTCATGATATCATTGCCATACTCTTCAAGAGCTGCAGGGCTGATGATACAGAACTGTGTCAGACGGTTGATAAATGGTGCCCATGCCTGTGTCAGTTTGATAACCAGTGTGTAATCATCCGGTGTTTCAATGCTGTCTACACGAGGTGTTTCAGATCCGTCTTCGTTAGTTACGATAAATGTTCTTCTCTGACGAAGGTTGTTGTCTTTGTTAACTACACGATCGTAGTTTGCTTTAACTGCTGCTGCATTGAAGTCTGTTCCGTCCTGGAATTTAACACCCTGACGAAGTTTGAAAGTATAAGTAAGAGAGTCATCGGAAACTTCCCATGATTCAGCAAGTTTGCCTGTTAATTCCTGGTTCTCATCAAAAGAAACCAGTGTCTCGTATACACCACGTGTAGCAGAGATTGCGTTTGTATCCGGAATGTTTGCCGGATCCATGGAGCTTACGCTTCCTTCGATTGCGATCACCAGATCATTGTCGGATGATTTGGAATCTTCATTTGTGGCTTTGAGAATATAGCCGTCATCATCTGCTGCAAATGCTGTAGCGGACATGGAAACTGTCATTACTCCTGCAAGAGCTGCTGCCATAACTTTTTTGTACATTTTCATAGTTTTCTCTCCTTTTCTTTCTGTACATTGTTACTTAGTTACAATCACGAAGTTAATTTTGGGTACAAAAAAAGTGTTTTTATATTTTTGCATCTTTGCAATGTATAAAAATCGTGCAGCAATCCATTTACTTACATGCGCCTTTGCATCTTCATAAAAACACTTAGTTGTTTAACTTGACTCCAGTATAGCAATCTGTTGTCCTATTGTCAATTATTTTGTCGTATTTTATATTATTTTCGTGGTATTATACCAATATCTGACAGTGAAATTGGTATAAATCACTATGGATCAAGGATTATTTATTCTTGTTTGGTATTATTTGGTTATTATCAGATCTGTTTCTTCACATGAACCTGTAACTGATTGTACGGGATTTCAATTCCGTTTGCATCAAATGCTTCTTTGATCAGTTCATTAAGCCGCCACCTGGCAGGCCAGTATTTCTCCGTAGCCACCCACACACGCAGGCCCATGACCACTGCGCTCTCTCCAAGCTCATCTACAAACACCACCATTCCCTGGTCGTCTTTCGTATCTTCATCATTATGAAGGATTTCTTCTAGGATTGCTTTTGCTTTCTTAATGTCTGAATCATAAGAAATTCCTACTTTGATCTCCAGCTTACGAAGATCTCTGGCAGTTACATTTGTAATAATGCTGCCGGACAGCGTTCCATTTGGGATTACAATGTGTTTGTTATCTATGGAAATCAGAGTTGTATAACAGATTTCTATTTTGTATACAGTTCCTTCGCACCCATTCTGCTGTGCGATAATGATATAATCCCCCACCTGAAATGGTTTGAAGATCAGAAGCATGATCCCGCCTGCGATATTTGCAAGGCCGCCCTGCAATGCAAGACCTACCGTTACACCGGCAGTACCAAGCAGTGCTGCAATAGAAGATTCCTTTACACCAAAATGAGTGGCAATGCTAAATACCAGCAAAATGTAAAGTACAATTCTCAACAGCGACCCTGTAAACTGGATCACACCTTTGTCTACAGACGCACGCTCCATGGACTTCTTTATGAAAGAAACAAACCACTGGATCACTTTGCGCCCGCCCACAAATACCAGCAATGCCATTACTACTTTCAGCCCCAGTTTTGTCAAAGCCGGAAGATAGTCTGAAAAATACTGCTTATAGCTGTAATATAAACTTTTTGCCTCCTGAATTTCCTGTTCCAATATTTTTCACCTGCTCTCTTATATTTTTGTCATGTATTATTTTTCTGCCCTTCTTTCATTTAACAGGCAGCTTTTCATATAATATCAGGGTTAAAAGATGTCTTTCCCCTGACTTGATATCTACGAATTACTCCGCTACTTTGCAGATCCCGCAATTCTCATATAAGAGTAGCATAACATACCTCATTTTCTGTAACAATCAATTTTATTCGGGCAAAAAAAGAAAGCGGACAATATATCCGCTTTACTGACACAGGATTTCACGCTCTGATGAGCTAAAATCAATATGCCTTATTTATAAGGATTGCTATAAGCGCAGAATAATCCCCTCATTTCCCGAAAACAAAAAATAAATAATTAGTTGAATAATCAGTATCGCCGGAACTCCTGTCTTAAATTTCGGCTTTCTTGTTTTATGATGAAATACCTTCATACCGGCCAGAGCTCCCACCGACCCTCCGATCACCGCCAGAAATATCAGCTGCGCTTCCGGTATGCGCCACTGTCCGGCTTTTGCCCTGCTTTTATCCAAGCCATAGATACTTTTGCCTTGCTTTTATCCAAACCATAGATAAAAAATGTGACTACATTAATGATAATCACATAAATATATAGAATATTTGTAGATGTCATCTGCACCTGCGAATTCCTTTCTTTAATTTTAACATGCCAGACCTGCTATCACTGATTCAAAATCCTCATCATAACCATCATATTTAAGTTCCAGAGGTTCTTCCACATCAAGGCTTAATACTCCGAGAATAGATTTGGCATCAATAAAAATTTTTCCTTTAGATACAATGTCAATATCAAATGGACATCTGACTGCCGCACAGACCAGTTTTTTTGCCGCCTCTACGTCATTAATCTTAATTGTCTTATTTGCTGTTGTCATATTCGGTAATCTCCCTTCCCTTTTGGTCTCCGTCCTATTGTCAGGACTTTTATATTGATTTTTTGACCCAGTCGTATTATACTGATTCACACATTGATATACAAACGTTATTTTTCTATATCAGATATTCTATTTTTATATAGCATAAGGAGCCGACTGTATCATGATTCTTGATTATTATCGTATTTTTTACTATGTTGCCCAGTATAAGAGTTTTTCCAAAGCAGCCGACGTTATGGGAAACAATCAGCCTAACATTACCCGGTGTATGAACATTCTGGAGAATGAACTGGGATGTAAACTTTTTATCCGTTCCAATCGCGGAGTACAGCTGACCATTGAAGGAGAAAGACTTTTTGAACATGTATCAATTGCAATAGAACAGCTTGTATCAGGAGAAAATGAACTTCTCAAAGATAAAGGTCTGGAAAGCGGACTTGTAAATATTGGTGCCAGTGAAATCGCACTGCGTTTATTCTTGCTGAACGAACTGGAAGTCTTTCATCACCGTTATCCACATGTAAAGCTGAGGATTTCTAATCATTCCACACCACAGGCAGTTCAGGCACTGGAAAACGGTCTGGTAGACTTTGCAGTAGTTACCACACCTGTCGCCCTGAAAAAACCGCTTCAGAGAATTCCTCTCTATTCTTTCCGCGAGATCCTTATAGGCGGAGAGGAATATGCGGAAACAGCTTCCAACAAACACTGTCTTCAGGATCTGCAGGATATCCCTCTGATCGGGATTGCTCCCGGAAGCAGTACAAGAGAATTATATACACAGTATTTTATGCGCCATAACCTTCCCTTCTCACCTGATATGGAAGTGGCAACTACTGACCAGATCTTCCCTATGGTGCAGCACAACCTGGGAATCGGATTCTTCCCTGAAGAGCTTGCTGCTGAACATATTGCTCAGGGGAAAATCGTCCAGATTCCCATTGAAGAGCCTCTTCCTGAACGAAAGATCTGTCTGATCCGCAATGTAAAAAGGCCACAGAGCATTGCAGCACGCAGCCTTGAAGAACACCTCACATCACACCGGGAAACAGAATAACTGTTACTGCAGACAGCAGTACCCCAAAAAACAGGGATCACTCCTGCAGATATCCGGTCTGCAGTGGTAATCCCTGTTTTATTGATGTTATTTATTTAATCCTTTCATGGATAAGCTGATACGTTTTTTCTTCATATCAACTCCGATTACTCTTACATCTACGATATCCCCTACACTCACCGCTTCCAGAGGATGTTTGATAAATCTCTCTGTCATCTCGGAAATGTGCACCAGACCGTCCTGATGTACACCGATATCTACAAATGCACCGAAATCAATAACATTACGGACAGTTCCCTTCAGCACCATTCCTTCTTTCAGATCTTTCATTTCAAGAACGTCTGAACGAAGGATCGGTTTCGGCATATCATCACGAGGGTCACGGGCCGGTTTCTCCAGTTCCTTTACAATATCACGAAGTGTGATCTCACCGATTCCCAGTTCTGCTGCCATCTTCTTATAGTCTTTTACCTGCAGGGAAAGTCCAAGGAGATTTCCTGCCACAACATCATTTGGCTTATATCCAAGTTTTGAAAGAAGTGCAGATGCTGCTTCATAGCTCTCAGGATGTACACTTGTTGCATCCAGAGGATTCTTTCCACCGGAAATACGCATGAAACCTGCACACTGTTCAAATGCCTTCGGTCCTAATTTCGCTACTTTGAGAAGTTCTTTTCTGTCTGTAAACTGACCGTTCTCTTCTCTGTAAGCTACGATATTTTTGGCAATTGCTTTGCTGATACCGGAAATATACTCAAGTAAAGATGCAGATGCTGTATTTAAATCTACACCAACTTTATTTACACTGTCTTCTACAACGCCGCTTAATGCTTCATCCAGTTTCTTCTGGTTCATATCATGCTGATACTGACCCACACCGATAGATTTCGGATCGATCTTAACCAGTTCTGCAAGCGGATCCTGTACACGTCTTGCAATGGAAGCCGCACTTCTCTGTCCTACATCAAAGTTCGGGAATTCCTCTGTTGCCAGTTTGCTTGCAGAATACACAGATGCTCCTGCCTCATTTGTGATAACATACTGTACCTTTTTTTCCGGGATTTCTTTGAGCATATCTACGATCACCTGCTCGGATTCACGACATGCTGTGCCGTTTCCTACTGAAATAAGGGATACACCGTATTTTTCGATCATACCTTCCACTGTATCCTTGGCAGCACGGATCTTTTTCTCAGTAGTCGGAGCTGTGGGATAAACAACTGTTGTATCCAGAACTTTACCTGTTGCATCTACAACTGCCAGCTTACAGCCTGTACGGAACGCAGGGTCCCATCCAAGTACGACTTTGCCTGCGATTGGAGGCTGCATCAGAAGCTGTTCCAGATTCTTGCCGAATACATGGATCGCGCCGTCTTCTGCCTTATCAGTAAGGTCACTGCGGATTTCTCGTTCGATAGCCGGTCCGATCAGACGTTTGTAACTGTCTTCTACAACTGCTTTCAGAATCGGAGTTGTATTCGGGTTGTCTTTTTTGATCACTCTCTTATTCAAATAACGAAGGATGTCTTCCTCCGGTGCATTTACTTTAACAGTGATAAATTTCTCTTTCTCACCACGATTTAACGCAAGAATACGGTGTCCTGCCAGTTTCCTGACCGGCTCCTCGAATTCATAATACATCTCATATACAGACTGAGTTTCCGCATTCTTTGCTGTGGAAGAAATACTTCCGTTCTTTATTGTCAGGTTACGAATGTAGATACGATAGTCTGCTTCATCGGAAATACGCTCTGCAATAATATCTTTAGCTCCATTCAATGCTTCTGCAACATTCTTAACACCCTTTTCTTCGGAGACGTATGCCCTGGCTTCCTCTTCTACCGGCTTGTCTGTCATCTGCAGAAGAATGATATCTGCCAGTGGTTCCAGCCCTTTCTCTTTGGCAATTGTCGCACGTGTACGGCGTTTCGGGCGGTATGGTCTGTATAAATCCTCTACTACTACCAGTGTCTGGGCATCCAGAATCTGTTTCTTCAGTTCCTCAGTCAGCTTGCCCTGGTCTTCGATGCTCTTTAATACCTGATTCTTCTTATCTTCCAGATTTCTCAGATACGTCAGTCTCTCAAAGAGTGCACGAAGCTGCTCATCATTAAGGGAACCTGTTGCTTCTTTTCTGTATCGGGAAATGAATGGGATGGTGTTGCCTTCGTCAATTAATTTGACTGC
>OOCY01001426.1_pt1 | contig 11375 bp, 8 predicted proteins | sample 1671291 | NCBI WGS metagenome assembly OOCY01 (sample SAMN06348141, study PRJEB24527) | human gut metagenome | biome: human gut; feature: ankylosing spondylitis patient; material: feces | host: Homo sapiens | place: China | collected 2015-10 | reverse complement strand
GCTTTCTGTTGGAAACCTGTATATCCGGTTTTGTTTTTGGGCTAAAAATCAGGATGGCAAAGTGTCGATAAAAATCTGCCGTTCAGATGGTGATACACTATCGATGACAAGACAGGATGCCAGAATATTGAGCATAGCCATAGGTGCAGTCATAGAGTTATAAAACAGCTTCGTAGATGTGGGACAGAGAAGCAATAGTGTGCTGTGCGCAGCTGCCGGTGAAGTATCACTGTCTGTGATGGTCAGAATCGGTACCCCTGATTTAGCTGCTTTTTTAGCAATATTTCCAATCGGAAAATAATAGCGGGGGAAAGAGAAAAAGATTACCAGGTCACCATCCGTCAGCTGTTGGATAATCTTCTGGGTGACTTCCAGATCCGATAAATCAATCAACGCAGAATTCAAGTACAGAATTTCCAAACGGCTCTGTAAAAATTTGCCGGGAACCAGAGAAATATCATGGGCAAAGATGTAGATACGGGTGCTTTTCCGGATTTCATCAGAAGCCTTTATGACAGATTCCAGATTGATGTTGGTAATAAAATCAGAGAAAACTGCGGCCTCTGTATTGCAGATTTCATGAAGCATTTGTTCCCGCTCGGTGTCTTCGCCTGAGGTACGCTCTGGCAGAAAAAAGGAAGAAGAGGAGGCCTGCTTAATCATTTTTTGGGTATAGTCCCGAAACTGCTCCTTTAAGTCCAGAAAGTTGGAGTACCCCAGTTTTTGACAAAAACGAAGCAAAGTCAGCTCGGAGGTACCGGTCTGATGGCTTAGCTGTGCCAGTGTAATGTAGCTGATTTCCTCCGGATTAGCAATTAGATAATCTGCGATTGTTTTCTGCTTTCTTGTCAGGGCAGGATAAAGTTTTTGAAGATGCTCTAAAATATCCATAGATATTACACGATGTCCTTTCTTTGCATGGCGCATGCAATGTTTTATATTTTTTTCATAAAAATATAAGTAAAAACTTTACAAATTTATTATAGCATGTATAATGGAAAATATAAAGTAAAGTATATACTTAACAAAAAATCGAAAGAAAATCATAGTATATAGATTTTCTTTCGAAAGCAAAGGAGGAAAAAGGCTATGAAGAAACTTTTTGAGAAACACTTCGAACGGACATGGTTGATTATTTTTCTGATTATGTTTGTATTAATTATGATTCCGTTCCCGTTTTTCTACAGCGAGACGTATATTCCCGCATTTGGTGGTGTTCCACTCTATATATTCGGATGGATTGTTCACACTGCCATTACATTTGTGCTGATTATTGTTTATTATCGCATGTGTATGAAGAGAAAAGAATATCACACTTATGATGAGGAGGACAAATAAATGAATGGAGCAGCAGTAATTCAGCCAGCACCGATTCCTTTCTATACAGTTCTGGTACTTTATCTTGGAATTATGGCATTTATTGGTTGGTACGCAGGACGTAAGACGAATAATATTGGCGATTTCTTTGTATTGAGTGGAAAGGCTGGCGTGGTAGTAAGTGGTATTGCATATTTCTCAACCCAGTTTTCCATGGGAACATTTCTTGGTACACCGGGAACCATTTACGGTGTAGGCTATGCAGGAATGGCTATCTCTGTACCTGGAGCTGTGTTCTGTATGATTCTTCCGGCTCTTCTTATTGGCCGTAAGCTGATTACTCTTGGTCATAAATATGGTTTCCTGACTATGGCCGATTACCTGACAGACCGTTATCACTCCAAGAAGATGAGCGGTGTTTTGGGCGTAATGATGCTCTTCTTCCTGGTTCCGATGATGGGCGCACAGATTATCGGAGCAGGTGTTATTGTACATGTATTTACCGGACTGCCTGAATGGGTAGGTGTTGTGGGAATGGGTATTATCGTTATTCTCTACTGTATGAGCGGTGGTATGAAAGGTGCCATGATGACGGATGTTATCCAGGGATCTCTGATGATTGCTACTGCAGTGGTTACATTTATTGTATCTGTAGTAATGGGTGGAGGTTTCTCTAACATTAACCATACACTTCAGAGTATGAATGAGGCTTATCTGACCTTCCCGGGTGCTAACGGTTATATGCCTTGGACTTATTATGTATCCAACATTGTGCTATGGTCGTTCTTTACCATGGGACAGCCTCATCTGTTTACCAAGTTCTTTGCCATGAAGGATCATAAGACCATGTTCAAAGCAATTCTTCTTGGTACTGCAGGTATGTTTTTCTCTGCAACTCTGATTGAGTGGGCCGGTGTAAATGGTATTGCTTCCATTCAGAATATTGAGAAGGCAGATCAGATTATTCCTATGATTCTGCAGAGAGGCATGAATCCTTTCCTGGCTTCCATTTTCATCGCAGGTATTGTGGCAGCAGGTATGTCCACAATCGATGGTATTCTGGTAACGACTACCGGTGCTGTTACCCGTGATATTTATCAGAAGATTATCAATAAGGATGCTACAGATGAGAATGTTATGAAGTTGTCCAAGGTAGTAACCGTAATCATCGGTATCATCGTAATTTGCTTTGGTGTATTCCAGCCAGGCAGTATTTTTGAAATTAACCTGTTTGCATTTTCAGGAATGGCAATTTTTGTAGTGCCGATTCTGTTTGGAATTTACTGGAAGAAAGCAACAGCGAAGGGAGCAATCGCATCGGTTATAGTAGGTATTATTTCACTGTTGCTCTTTACACTGAATCCGTCTGTCAAGGCGTTGGCTATGGGATTCCATGCACTGTTCCCAACTACGATCATTGCTTCTATTGTAATGATTGTAGTAAGTAAATTTACAGAAACTCCGCCGCAGGAGACTATTGATCGTCATTTTACAGTATAAAAGTTAGGAGGCGTATTTAAAATGTATCTTGCAAAAATGACTACAGCACAAGCAAAAGAGGCTTTTGAGAAGGATCCGATTATTGTGATTCCGGTGGGAAGCACCGAGCAGCACGGAACACAGGGTGCGTTGGGAACGGACTTTATGGTACCGTCCTATCTGGCGGATCATGTGGAGGATGTAGATAACGTAATCGTAGCACCTACTGTTCCATACGGTGTATGTCCTTATCACTTAAGCTTTGAGGGAAGTATTAATATTGGTTATGAGGGACTGTATATGGTTCTGCATGGCATTATGGACTCTTTGATGCAGCATGGCGCAAAACGTTTTGTAGTTCTGAATGGCCATGGCGGCAATACTCCATCCATTGACCGGGCAGCTCTGGAGGTATATCATAAAGGTGGTGTATGTGCCAGCGTAGACTGGTGGAGTCTGGTAGCTCAGCTGGACAAGAAGTTTGAAGGCGGCCATGGTGATGTTCTGGAGACCTCAGCTATGATGGCAATTGCTCCGGAATCAGTACATCTGGAACTTAGCAAGCCTATCAATGCACAGGATCCTTCTGAGAATATGAAAGCGGCTTATATCCAGGCAGTTAATTTCAAGGGTGGTATCGTACGTCTTGTGAGAGATACCAAAGAAATTGCTCCAAGCGGCTGGTTTGGACCTTTTGATCCGAAAGATTCTTCCGCAGAACTTGGACAGGAGGCCCTTGATTTGGCAGTATCCTATATCCGTGATTTTCTGGAAGAAATGAAGCAGATAGAACTGTCTTCCTGATATATATCTGAAGGGATGGGGGTGTCGTAAAATCATCAAATTAGATGATTGAGCGATGCCCTCGCTTTATATGTGTAAAAAACCGGAAAGAATCTTTTGAACTGTTAGATCTTTCTGGTTTTTTACGTACTTTAAGCAGTTAGTCTATGAAAAATAGGTTAGCTGCTTTTTTTCGTCTCAAAAACAATTATCTTTGATTATCTTTGAATCAGTTATAATAATTTTATGAAATTCATCATATTACCGCTGGATAGTTCTATGCCAAATTGCACATTATAACATACAGAACAGGAGGAATGCTTATGACATTGGAACAGGTTGTACTGACAATGATTAATGACAAAATGCTTGATAATGGACAGATTTCCGAAAAACTGCACAGCAGTATCCAGAAAGACATTATAACCTTGAGTACATTCAATACAGCAGTCGCGAAGAATGGAGAACAGATGGACAGTTCAGATGAATATTGCCAGCGAATCAGTTGATTGGAAAGGAATAAGATGGATATTTATGCAACACGTGAGGAACTGAAATCCCGGCAGAAAAATATATTTGATCTGAAACTGAATGTGGCGTATTATGCCCGAGTCAGTACGGATAAGGAGGAACAGAAAACCTCTATTGAGCATCAGTGGACTTTTTTTGAACAACTGATTTCAGACGTAAAGAATTGGACGCTTGTGGATGGTTATATAGACGAAGGAATCTCCGGTATTACCGTAACCCACAGAGAGGAATTCCAGAGAATGCTCCAGGATGCAAAAGCCGGGAAAATTGATCTTATCATAACTAAAGAGATCACCCGTTTTGCCCGAAACGTATTAGACAGTATACGATATACAAGAGAGCTTCTGGACTGTGGAACTGCTGTCTGGTTTAGGAATGACAATATCAATACATTAGATGAGGATTCGGAACTCAGGCTGTCAATTATGTCCGGTATTGCACAGGAAGAAAGCAGAAAACTTTCAAGTCGTGTGCGTTTCGGTCATGCAAGATCCATACAGAACGGTGTGGTTCTTGGTAATTCACATATATATGGATGGGACAAGCGAAACGGAAAACTGTTTTTGAATCCCGAAGAGGCAAAAATGGTACAGCTTATTTTTGAAAAATATGCCCTGGGAAACTGGTCTACCCATTCACTGGAACAATTTTTATGGGAATGTGGATACAGAAATTATAAAGGGGGAAAGATTGACAGCCATGTGATTGCCAATATTATCCGAAATCCTAAATATAAGGGTTACTATGTTGGTGGAAAAGTAAAAATAGTTGATCTCTTTACTAAGAAACAGAAATTCCTGCCTGAAGATGAATGGGTGATGTATAAAGACGATGGTACCCATGTCCCTGCAATTGTGGATGAAAAACTGTGGGAAGATGCAAACAGGATTATGGAAGAAAGAAGTAAAAATATCAAGTTGAAAAAAACTTCCTATAAGCAGGACAACCTTTTTACCGGACTTATACATTGTGCGGAAGATAAAGCTGCATACTGGCTGAAAGTCAGAACTGTCCGCGGAAAAGCTGCAAAGACCTGGGTATGCAGTCATCGCATAAAACAGGGCGCAGTTTCCTGCAGATCAAAACCGGTAAAAGAAGAAATCCTGCTGGAGATGATATCGGATGTTTATAACAATCTGGCTCAAAGCAATAAAAGTATATTGCATAAGTATCTGGAACTTTATGAGAAAGAGATTAACAAAACAGAAGGAACTGAAGAAAAAATTGACAACATACAGCATGAAATAACAGTACTGGAACAGAAGAGAGATAAGCTGCTGGATTACAATATGGGCGGCTACATTTCTGATGCGGAATTTTTAAGCAGAAACAAGGTTTTTACACAGCAGATAGCAGAGAAAAAAGCGAATCTGGAACAATTGAAAAGCATGAAACCTCTTTCAAAAACAGAATTGACAGATCAGATGGACAGGATATTAGACTATGCAAAGGAATATTCCTGCGTAAAACCCAAAGATATCACCAGAGCCATGATTGAAAACACAATCAATAATATAGAAATAACTCCGGTTAATGAAAAGAAAGCAGAAGTGATGATCGTATTTAAAAGTGGAAGTCTGCACAGCTCTGAATCTGTTATTCCGGCACTGGGACAGGAAAAAACTTATACTACGGAGACAGGGTATGAATATGTTATACATTCAGGAATTTCTATGTAGATATTGCACTCACATATGGAATTTTTTTGCGAAGGTTACGAAAAGTAAGAAGTAGTGAATATTTCAGTTTGAAATAATATATAAAACAGGTGTAAGACATGGCAAATACGAAAAAAAGATGGACAGCCGATGAAATCGAAATATTAAGAAAGTACTATCCCGCAGAAGGAGATCAGGTCTGTGAAAGATTATCCGGAAGAACTGCAAAAAGCTGCAGGATCCAGGCATCAAAAATGGAAATATCCAAAAACATTTCCTCTTCAGCAACTGTACAGAATGATGTTAAATATGTCAGATTATGGACAGAGGCAGAGGATAAAATACTCAGAGAGTATTATGCTGCGGAGGGCAGTAAGGTACGTTATCGCTTAAATCAGAGATCAGCAGAATCCTGCAGAGGAAGAGCTGCTGCATTAGGACTTACTTATTCCGGGGCAAACAGAAAATGGAGCAGCAGCGAAGATGAAATTCTGAGAAATTATTATCCGACAGAAGGTGCTGAAGTTCAGAAAAGACTGGAGGGAAGATCCAAAGAGGCATGTAATAAAAGAGCTGCCAAATTAGGTCTTTGCATACAGGGAAGAAAAGAATGGACTGCAGAAGAAGATGAAATTATAAGAACATATTACAAAGCGGAAGGCAGGAAGGCAGCAGAACGATTGGAAGGGAGAACTCTGACTGCCTGTCAGTCCAGAGCTAAGTACTTAAATGTCAGATCAGACAATAACAGACTTCCATGGACACAGGAAGAGGATGCGATCATTTCCCGATATTATGAAGAAAAAGGTGCCGGATATGTGCATACTCTCATTCCTGAAAGATCTCTTCAGGCATGCAAATACAGAGCGATGATTCTGGGATTAAGCAGGAAAACCAATGATCCATGGACAAAAGCCGAAGAGAAGATACTGAAGAAATACTACCCGGTTGAGGGCAGCAATGTTTATAAACGTCTGAATAACCGTACCAGAAATGCTTGCATCAGCAAGGCGGCCCAATTACATCTGCAATATGGACTTCCTATGTATAAAGGACCTGTATTGGATGAATGGATCATACTGGCAGTGAAACAGGGAATCACAAAAGTAAGACAATCTATGACATACAGTGAGATAACCTTTAAACCCGGAAAACTCCCTGAACTGCATCTGAGACTGGAATGTGATGAAACCGGAAAATTCAGGGTTTATGAGAAGTCTGTTCTTTTGGATGAAAAAGAATATGACAGGCAACGGGTTGAGAATCTCGCGGATACAATGGGGCTTCAGATAGAAGGAAACAAAATTACTTTAAACAGCAGCGAAAAAGAGATAGAAGATGATATTTTCAGACTGATAGCAGGATGTTACCTGATTTATTACCTGCATTATTTTATGGAATTGCCATAATTGCTCTATTCTGTCTTATCTTGCTGTGAAATGATAAAAATTTGTCAACAGGATACTGCTTGATTTATGAGATACTTTCTCAACAGATGCAGAATAATTCTCTTGCATTTTCACGCAGGTTAGAATATACTAACCAACAGAGTTAACCAAAGCAAACTATTGCGTGATTTGATCATTTAAACTTCCACTGAAGAACTGAGATGAATCGGAGGATTTTATCCGCTTCATCTGAAATGAGATGATACACAGATAGCTTCAAGTCAGGGACGAAATATCTTTTGCCCCTGATATCATATTACAGGAGGATAAAGAAACAGATGAAGAAAAGAATGGCAATTCTGATGTCTATGGCAATTGCGGCAAACATGATTGCTTCTGTACCGGTATGTGCAGCAGACATATTTACAGATTCAATGACTACGGATTCAGCGATCACACAGGAGGCAGATGATGATTCCTTTAGTGATGGATCGGGAACACCGGATTTTGCGGATGAGCAGGAGAATGTACAGATGGCTCAGGATGAGGGTACACAAAGTGTGAAAGAACCGCCGGAGGTGATAGCAGAATATGAAAGTGGTTCTTTTGCGAATGTTTGTAAACTAAAAACTTCTCTTAACTCAAGGTATGTTGAGCAAATTACAGGAATATCTATTAATGGAACAGAGTGGAATGAAGTAACTTATTCGTGGGATCTTACAGGAACAACATATATTAAAAAAGACTCAGACGGTTATGTTGGACTATCTCCAGATAGACTTGAAGTGGGTAATGAGATTGTAATCACCAGTACCGGATACAAGGATCTTACTTTAAAGGTAACAGGAACCGGAAAGCACTGGAACGTTGAAAAAGTAACTTCACAGTCTGAACCTGAACAGACCAAAGATGCGCCAACATTTGCGGGAGATCAAGTGGAAATTTCAGGTACAGACTACAAGATCATTAAACCAGCTGATGAAAATAATGTTTCTGATTATATCAGTAAAATCAAAGAAATATCTGTAGATGGGACAGTATGGGATAAAACAGATTATGCAATAGCATTATATGGCAGAAAAGCATATTGTCCAGACAGCAGTAATAATCGTGTTGTATTTGATTCAACTGTACTTCATACTGGAAATGTCATTACAATAAAAAGTGATGGATATAAAGAACTTTATCTTAAGGTAACTGCAGAAGGAAATGACTTCAAAGTTGTTACAGCTGATTCCGGTGAAACTAATATTAACGGTGCATCTAACGGAGTGAACACTCTTCATGTCAGATTAAAAGGATACTTCGAAAGCGCTGTTACAGGGCAGCAGAAATACGATGCAGTTTCAGGGGCATCCACTTCTGTTTCATCCAACAAAAACAGTAATGTAGTTGTGGAAGCAGCTGATCTTCCGGATGGGCAGGAACCTGTTGAAGCTGACTGGAAGGAGTTAAAAGAAACAGGTGTAAAAATTGACACAAAGAATACAAAGGTAAACATTGACAGTGAAAGTGGGATGGCAGGGATGTATTCCACATATGACAGTTCTCTGTCTCTCAGCGGAACTCCTGCTAAAATCGGTACATATCCTGTCAATGTTATAGTAACTGATGAATCAGGGCGTACAGTAACAAGTAATGAGCTTACTTTCAAGGTTTACAGTACTAAGGAAAAACTGGCAGATCATCTGAAGCTTGAAAATGCAACCAAGACTGCAGATGGAAAATACATGTATGATATGGATCCATGGGTAATTCCTGATTTTAATGATACAGATGATGTTGTAACAGTCCCGGCAGAGATTAAAGCCTGGTATGGCTCTCATACCAGCGGTACGTATGGAGAACTGGGATATGCTGTTTCAGAGGGAGAAGCTACAACTCAGACATTGATCATACCGGATGGATGTAACCTTACAATGGTCAATATGAAGGTTCTCAGCAGTGTGAAGATAAAAGTAGAAAATGGCGGAACATTGAATCTGAGAGATTCTTCCATATATGGACAGATTGAAGTAGAAAATGGTGGAACAATATCTGTCAATCACGATGATTATAGCGGAAAATTCCTGACAGGTACTTCCATTAATGGACAGCTGATTCTGAATGATGGAGCGACCATAAGGAATTCCATGATCTACTCCAACACTAATTTCCTTCCCAATGGAACACAGGCACGTCACAATACATCACCTGTTGTTGTGATAAGCGGAAATGTAAAGGTAGAAGGAAAAGTATATATCAAAGGTGATGAAGCTGCCACAGGAACAGATCCTGCCACAGGAAAAAGCTACAGCGGACAGCCAGCCTTGAAAGTCAGCAGCGGAACACTTACTATTGGCGAGGGCAGCCAGCTTGCAGCATACGGCGGAGGAAACATAGCAACTACTTCAGTTGGCGGTGCAGCGGTGATTCTTGACAACGGAACGATTTCCGGAGCAGGAACGTTGATTGCTGTTGCAGGACGAGGAGATGGTGATAACGGTGGCAATGCAGTTGAGGGCACCGGAAATGTAGAAACAGCAAAAGCATATCTGGAGGGAGGTTCTGCTTATTCATTTATGAACAAAAATGCGGAGCCAGGTAAAGCGTATACTGAATCTGTCACTATATCTCCTTCTACAAAAGGAACAGCAGTAAATGGTAAAAAAATAACTTCCAACAGTGAATCTGCTCCGGATACATATTGGAGTGACATTACAGAAACACCGGATAATAAAATTCAGAACTGTACCATATCAGACACTACAATCATACAGACCGTAAATCCATCACCATCGGTAAGTCCGTCACCGTCAGTAAAACCATCACCGTCGGTAAAACCATCACCATCGGTAAATCCATCAGTAACGCCAGCACCAACTGTTACTCCGATACCGGATACTTACCCGGAGGGGACTGAGAAAGATAAGAATGGAAATCTCGTTACACCAAAAGGAATCGTGATCAGTTCAGATGGAACTGTAACACTTCCGGATGGCACGAAGCTGACACCTGATGCAGATGGTAAAAAGCCAACTGTAAATAAAGATGAAACTGTAACAGATACAAAAGGAAATACCTACAGTACAGACGGAAGTATCACAGATTCAGACGGAAATTATACCAGACCTGCAAAAGCAGTTATAAAGAATGTATCTGTTTCCAAAAACTCCGTAAAAATGGTGCTGAATGAAGAGTGTAAGGGTGCTCTGAAATATGATTATGTGATCGGCACCTCTGAGGATATGCTCAAAACAGGACAGTATACAAAGGTCCTGAAAAATCAGGAAGAACTGAAGTCGGCATTTGCATATATGGATAAGGGAATCTGGTATGTAGCATGCCACGCATGGCTTAAGGGTGAAGATGGCAAAAAAGTATTTGGACAGTGGTCTGAGATCCATAAAGTAGATGTGAGTGCCATTACGCCACAGGCACCTGTGATCAGTAAGGTAATTGTTAAAGGCTCCACAGTGACAGTAAAATATACGAAGAGCAAAAACGCTCAGGGCTATGATGTAGTTCTCAGTGATACCCTTACCAAAACTAACGGACAGAAACGCCCTGCTGTTTCCGGAGAAAATTATTATGTAAAAAAGATAAAAGGAAATACAGTAACTGTTACATTTAAGAATGTTAAATCAGGCACTTATTATATTGGTTTACATGCATGGAACCGTACTTCTGAGGATAATTCAAAAACATTCAGTGAATGGTCAAATGTCAGAAAAATTAAAATGAAATAAAAAAGTTGTGAATAATGGTTGAATAAATCAGAGAGGATACCGGCAATGCACATTATACATTGCAGTAGCCTCTCTGATTTGTCTGGAATGTTGCGGAGATTTTGCTTTTAAGAAAAAAGATACCAGTTTTACTAACAGTTTATGTGGAAAACCGGAAAGAACCCTACGGAATAAAAAGTGTGTATTGGAACCGTTACTGTTCAGGGGTTAGCTGGACAGTAACTTTCCATGTTTATAGATTCGATTTTATCATAGGCGGTATGAAAGATGGTATGTTGGAAATGGCGAATGGGCATTTTTCCGCGAGATTAGAAAAATAAACAGCAGGTCCTCACCCACTGCTTATTGCTTTTCGTAACCTCCACAGGGGAGTTACTTGATTCGGTTAAAATATATGTAAATTTTCCACCAAAATATTATTGACGTAAGAAAAGCCACATGGTATTTTATTTTTGGAAAAACTGAAAATTATTTTAAAGGCAAACCTGTTG
>OOCY01001397.1_pt1 | contig 11639 bp, 7 predicted proteins | sample 1671291 | NCBI WGS metagenome assembly OOCY01 (sample SAMN06348141, study PRJEB24527) | human gut metagenome | biome: human gut; feature: ankylosing spondylitis patient; material: feces | host: Homo sapiens | place: China | collected 2015-10 | reverse complement strand
AGGCTGAGTGCCAGCCCCCACAGGCTGGTCTGCTCCGCACGCCACACCACGTTACCCTGACTGTTAAAGAGCATCACCGGGCGGCCTGTCAGGTCGCTTACCGCATGGCTGGTCCGCGTCACCCACTGCGGGGCCACGGACGGGTGCGGCTGCCGTACCCGGCTGAACTGCTGGCTTATCAGCTCAAAGCCGTTAAACACCAGGTACCGCACACTGTACAGTTTATCATCGCGGTATTCCCGGATTTCCGCAATAGTGTCGCCGTCCCACAGATATGTGATGCGGAGGGCTTTTTGTTTGCAGCGTTTCTCTGTCCGTCTGCCACTGGCGTCGTGGCAGTATTCCCACTGCTCACCCCGGGCGCTGCGGTAGCCGATCACGGCTGTCGTGGCGGAACTTTATCTCTTTTTTATTTAATCCAGTAAGCTAATCTCTCACCAATCTTCAAATTTTCTCTTTTGTAATAAAATACAGTATCAAAGTTAATGGATATTTTTTTCGCAATAACTTTGAATTTCAATTCAAATTCCGAATAAAACTCTAATACTAACATTTCACGAGCATTGTCAGTGCAACTTGATAGCTTAATAAACTCCTCATTAAGATCGCATGACCAGTCCATAACACCGCTAATATAGCATGGCGTGTCTATTATTATTTCCAGTGTGTGATAGTAAGAAAGGTCATCACTCCCGGAAATAATCAAGCGATTATGTTCATAAAGAAAAACTGAAAAATCCAACCAACTTTCTTTCCAATTATGGTGCTTTATATCATTAATTATGTTTTGCTCACTCATGGAATAGTTCCTGTAGGCAATGGTATATGAGTATCATTTGCAGCTCCTGGATTATAATTCGGACTTTTAGTTTTCAAATCAGATGTATGATGCCAACTGCCATCAGGAGAACCATACTCCCAACCATAGCCTTGATTAGTCGCAGGATTTGTTCCACTTTGGCTTCTACCAATCCTATATATGGGGCCATTGGCAGAATTACTCCCTGCTGGAGCAGTAGGGTTTACATCATGAGCCCTTACTTCATATTTATAATTTCCGACGGTGAATTTTTCTTTAAATTTTATAGGGTAGTTATGCCCAGACAAGCCTTGCCGATGTAAAGCATAATTTAACACATCCTGCGGTGAGGTATTTTTAATTGCTTGATGCGCTTGTGCTGCTGTCATACCTTGAGAACGATTGTATTTATACCAATCATACATCACAGGACATATAGCTAATCCCAAAGGATCAACATACCCCAGCGGATTAGGCACATACCGGTAAGTCTGCTCACCCCCCAGCAACCCCAGTGGATCACTCACCAGGTACATCCCGGTTTCCGGCTCGTAATACCGGAACCGGTTATAGCACAGCCCCGATTCCGCATCCTGCCACTGCCCCGCATACAGCAGGCCGGGGTCGGCTTCCGGGTCCAGCTCCCCGCGCGGGTCCGGGTAGCCGGTGTCTGCGGGCAGGCTGAGTGCCAGCCCCCACAGGCTGGTCTGCCCCGGTCGCCAGACGGTTTTACCTTCACTGTTAAAGAGCACCAGCGGACGGCCCGTCAGGTCGCTCACCGCATGATTCGTTCGCGTCACCCACTGCGGGGCCACGGACGGATGCGGCTGCCGTACCCGGCTGAACTGCTGACTCAGCAGCTCAAAGCCGTTAAACACCAGGTGCCGTACGCTGTACAGTTTATCATCCCGGTATTCCCGCATTTCCGCAATACTGTCGCCGTCCCACAGATACGTAAAACGGATTTTCTTCCGGTCGCAGCGTTTTTCCGTCCGCCTGCCGCTGGCGTCGTGGCGGTATTCCCACTGCTCACCCTGTGCGCTGCAATACCCGGTCAGCTGGTCCCGGCTGTCCCACCGGAACCGCTCTGTTTCCGGGCGGTAGCCGTCACGGTGTCTGGTGCGGCTGACCATCCGGCCTGCGGCGTCATAGCTGTAGTCTGTGTTTCCGGTCTGTTTCAGCCGGTGGCCGCGCTGATACATGTCAGTATCCACGCTTATCCGGTGCCTGCCCGCCGACTGCGCCTTCAGGTAGCCACAACTGTCATAGCCATAGGACTCATCGCCTTCGCCATAGCCCAGCCCGGTGCCTGAGGCTGTCACCGCCGTGACCTGGCCGTTCCGGTCCAGCCGGTACTCCCGCCGTGTTTCCCGTCCGTAGTCTTCCCGGCTGGTGACAGCCGACATATTGCCCGCGCTGTCGTAACGGTACTCCCGCACCAGTGAGGGGAGCAGTCCGCCCCATGTGGCTTCCGCCGGGAAAAGTCCGGCGCGCTGGCTGGTAAGCTGACCGGCTGCATTCCAGCCCTGCTCACAGGCAAAACCCCGGTTACTGTGCCGGAGCACTTCACGTCCTGCCTCATCACGGCTGAACGTCAGCGTCTCATCCCCCGGCAGGATAACCTCCGTCAGTTCTCCGGCGGCGTTGTAGCGGTAGGTGGTTTTCAGCAGGGATTCACCGGGGTGTCTGTCGCGTTCATCTTCCGGTGGCAGGATACAGCGGATGACGGTGTGTTCATCGGGGTGGTGGTATTCAATGGCCCGTCGGCCCTGAGTGGTGACATTCACCCGCCCGCGTTCGTCATAGCCGGTGCGCTGTGATGTACCGTCCGGGCTGAAGATACCCGTCAGCCTGCCGGATTTGTCATAGGCATACTGCGTTTTGCCTTCCGGCGAGATGACTTCTGCCAGGCGGCCTGCGGCGTCCCGGCTGTAGAGGATAGTTTCCTCCAGGCCGTTAACCCTGGCGGTACAAAGGCCATCGGCGTCATAGCGGTAACGCCAGACCACGCCGCCCCAGTCACGCTCTTCCGTCACCCGTCCACAGTTGTCCAGAATATAACGGTATGACTCGCCCTGCGGATTGATGACTTCTGTCAGTTGCAGCGTGTCTTTATCGTAGCGGTACTGCCAGCGGTGGCCTTCACCGTCCGTTCGCGCCACCGGCAAATCGAACGGGCCGTATTCCATCGTCCAGACAACGCCGTTGCCGTCCGTCCAGGCCAGCAGGTTGCCGTGGCGGTCATAGCGAAATCCTTCCGCGCCGGTGCCAGTGCGTTCAAGGCCGCTCAGTTTATGGTGCTGCTGCCACCGTAACCGCACTGACTGACCGCCGGGGCCGCGCATCTTCACCGGCAGGTCGTGACCGCTGTATTCGGTGTGGTGTTCACGGCCCATCACGTCGGTGAGTGTTTCCGGCCGGTTGTGGTGGTCGTACTCTATGCCCAGACGCCGTTCATCCTGGCGGAATATCCCCGACAGCAGCCCCTGCGGCGTGTACGCCAGCCGGGTCTCTTCGCCCTGTGGCGACACCAGACTTACCGGCAGGCCGCGTTCATCACACTGCTGCGTCCACGTCTGCCCGGCAGGGTCGGTGATGTTGCTGAGCAGGCCGCGCTCATCATAGCAGTACTGCCACTCCGCACCGTCTGCCGCCGTGTAACGGCTTAACTGACCGTGTGCGGCGTTGTATTCAAACTTCTCCACCCGCCCGGCAGGGGAGTGGCGGGCCAGCAGGTGATGGAATTCATCCCATTCATACATGGTGGTGCTGCCGTCCGGCGCTGCTTCCCGCAGAATATTGCCGTCAGGATCATAGTAATAACGGTGAATGCCCTTGCCGTCCGTCACGGTGGTGCAGCCGTCACCATAGTCCAGCGTGGCGTTGTAATAGCCCTCCGCCCCGGTGACGGTCACGCACCGGCCCTGTGCATCGTAGGTGAAACGGCTCCACGTCTGGTCGTTATCGGACCAGCGGATGATCCGGTCCGCAGCGTCGTACTCATAAAACAGGTGGTAGTCCAGCCGCGCATCCGCTTCTGTCAGCCGCCCCCGCGCATCCTGTTCGTAGGTCGCCAGCATCTGTATGCCGTTATCCGTACGGTGAATGGCTTTCAGGTAGCCGCTGGCATGGTACGTCAGTTTAAGCCGGATCCCGTCGGTGTGACTGACACCCATGATGCGGTACTGGCTGTCGCGCTCAAACGTGATGCGGTTGCTGGCGGTGTCGCTCATCCCGCCCAGCATGTACATCCGGTCTGCGGGGCTGTGTGCCAGACGGTCATCGCAGGTATCGTCAGTCACCGGGTGGCGCAGGCGCATTCCCGGAAAGGCGTCATAAAAGAAGCGGCTGCTCAGTGCATCACGGTCGAACAGCTCCAGGTAATCGTCGCGGCGGCGCAGAATGTACTGGGCGTGATACGGGTTAACCGCCGTATCACTGTCACCGTCGAAGGCAAATCTCAGCGTGGTTCCCTGGCTGATGATATCCACCCGGTTTCCCTGTTCACGCACCCAGGCGTATTCGCTCCAGGAGTCGCTCCAGCCCACGCCCGTCAGACCATGCAGCGGCAGTACAGAACTGTGGAAACGGGTGAAGGAGAGGGGGAGTGTCTGGCCCAGCGTAAAGTCGGTACGTTCGTCGCAGTATGCGCCGGTTACCGGATCGACAGGATCTGTTACCCATCTGATGACTTTATTGGCAATACTTTTTAACGACTTACCTGTTTTCCCCAGCAACGCGCCGAGCTTTGCCCCCAGCAGCTTCCCGCTTTTCCCCAGCAGGTTTCCCAGTTTGCCGAGTTTCGCCAGATTCCCCAGTTTTCCCAGCAGTCCCGCGGGCGGCAGAAGATAGCTGGCTATCGTTATTCCCCCCAGGATCATTCTCTGCCACGGCGGGAACTCCGGCTGGATATCCAGATAGGTCACCTGTTCACCGCCAATAAAGACGTCCGGCGAACCTTCCACGATTGCCGCGCTGCACTCCAGTTTGTCCCCTTTGCGTGCGGCAGGCTGATTGTTGATAAAGACGTTGCTGCTGCCCTGGGCTATCCTCGGTGGTTTGTTCTCCTTGTCGCAGAGCGCCGTGTCCTCACCGGCTTCCGGGAAATCCACGTCTTTTTTGATTTCGCCACGCCCGCCCACCATGGTGGCAAACTCCATTAATACCGGACCGGCGGGAAACAGAAGCGATGCGCCGGCGCTGACGCGATCCATAATACCGGCATTGCTGTCCGTCAGGGTGATAACAGCGTTCCCCCAGGCCTTCGCCAGTGGTACTGCTTTTTCCGCTGCCGATTCAAGCAGGTCAGTGGCAATATCACCCCATGAGGGTTCCCCCTGTGGTGGAGAGGGTATTGCTTCAGTCAGGGGAGGAGGGGGAAGGGTGACGGCGGCCCTGGCAGCGGGCTTTCCGTTAATGTTTACATTTTTAGAACCAGTATTGATGGCCCCGTCCGTGTCACAAAAACTGTTTATCCATGATTCAAGCTGGTTCTGTTTCTCCTCCACATAATCACTCGCCTTATAGCTGGCATACATCAGCGCAGGCACCAGAACCAGCGCATAAGGGCCGGTGGCACAGGCGGCCATAATCAGGCAACCTTCTGCGATGGTCACTATCGCCCCCAGCACGGCCCCTGCCAGCGCCCCCAAAAAACTCTTGTGCTGAATTTCATCGCCCAGCCTGGCTGCGGGGGGGCCAGACTTTTTTGATGCCAACATCTGTGCAATGGCTTTGTCGTTGGCTGCCCGTTTCATCTGGCTGGCGACCATCGCCTGCTGTGACAGCATTCGCATTGCCAGCGTACCGCCTGCGGTCGCTCCCTGTGGCCCGCCTGGTCCTTCACTCATGTGTTATCCCTCGTTTATGTCAGCGCGGCTGGTCCTTTTGGATGTCATTCTCCGGTGGCAACGGGGTGAAGCTCTTTATCACCTCCAGCAGCATCGTCTTTTGACTGTTCTTCAGGGATAAGGAGGTGCTGAAAGTGAAGGTCAGCAGCGTATCTCCACGCCGCTGGAATACGGCTATCTGGCTAATCCGCCCCTGATTCCCTTCATCTTCCGGACCGTTCCAGGAATAATCCAGCAGCCAGGCCGGGGCCTCTGCCAGAGTGATTTCCCGGCAGGCATGTTCGGTGTACCCATCAAGTTTGCCCTGGTACAGCGCCAGCGTTTCCTGGTACAGCTCTGGTGTCAGGGTTCCCTGTGGAACGGCTTCGCGGGTAATGACCAGGTTGATGCCACTGTTATCTGTGGACACTAGGACCTGCATTGACTGATCCTGCCATTGAGACGGCAGTTGAATGTGGCCTTCATTAAAAGTGAACTGCATAAAATACTCCCTGTTAATCTGAGTGAATCAGTTGATGAAAACAGAACCGCCCACGATGGTGATGCCATCCTTCGACAGCCTGATTACCGTCGATTCCCCGACCTGTAGCTGTATGCCATCCGGCGTCAGCGCAATTTTGCTTTCCTCCACGGCCAGCAAAATTTCCTTAATCGCCGTATAAGCCTGTATACCGTCGCCTTCGCCACCATTGTTTACAGCGTCAACATGCACCGAACCGGCAATCGTGCCTCTGTCCTGAAAGACGTCCTCAGATAAAGACCCTTTCAGTACTCCGGTGATCTTGTGGCCTTTTTCCACCGTAAGAAGGCGGTTACCTTCCTGGATCGTGACCGTCTGGTCATTTTTTACGGTTTCGCGGTGATCGTGTTTTACGGTGGTGGTACGGTCGTTGAGCACTTCGGTATCCATGTTCTTCTGCGCGTGGATGTAGACCTGTTCTCTCCCTGTCGCATCATCAAACTTCAGCTCATTAAATCCGCTGCCCATGTACGTTTTGGAGCGGATGGTCATCTGCGTCTTTGTTCCCGGCAGGCTGCCGGGGGTGCGGTTTTCCTGGTGGTAGGTGCGCCCCATAATGATCGGCTGGTCCGGATCGCCGTTGAGGAAGTCTACAATCACTTCCTGACCCACACGCGGTATCGCCAGGTGGCCAAAACCGGTGCCTGCCCACGCCTGTGCCACACGGATCCAGCACGAACTGTCTTGGTCTGCCGGGTTATAACGGTCCCAGTTGAACTTCACCCGCACGCGACCATGTTCGTCGCAGAAGATTTCCTCGCCTGCCGGTCCTGTCACGACAGCGCTCTGCGGGCCGTCGACCAGCGGTTTCAGCAACGGCTGTGGTCGCCATGTTCTGTCTGCCGGGATCACCGCAAAATGGTTCTCCAGCGCCGTCCCCGCTCCCTGCCGTCCTGGCACCGCCTGTGGCTGTTCGCCGTGCAGTTCACTTGCCACCACCTGCCATTCCCGGTTCAGGTTCGCCTGCGGATGCCCCGTCAGCACAATTCGTCGTCCCGGCCATATCTCCGGCGAGCGACTCATTCCCCGCGCGGTTTCTGCATTGTTTCGCCAGCCGTCCATCTGCCAGCGGGCAAAGTTCTGCCCGTGGGCACCCTTGAAACGTCCGGGGTAGTCATACACTTCATACTGTGTGCGCTGGTAATCCTGGTGCTGGCCTTCCTGATCAAAACGCCCTGCCCAGCCGGGTCGTTTAAAGGTGTAGTCTTTGGTCACCACGGAAGATGGGTGGATTTGTGCGCTGTAGAGGAACTGGCTGATGCATAGGGTGCTCACCTCGGTACGGGTGTTCGGATTCCAGGGGATCTCAAAGGACTCCGGCAGATAACGCACGGTGTCGCACAGGACCAGGCTCTGGTCGGTACTTTTTTGCGCGTGCTCCTCATAAAAGAAGATGCCTTCCTCCGCCGCCATCCGGCACAGGAAATCGTAATCGGTTTCGCCGTACTGGACACAAAACTCACGGGAAGGATGCGGCTCGCTGAACAGCGGACTCCATTCGGTCACCCCGTTTTCCTGCAACATCGTGCCGAGGATGCTTTTGATGTCCTCGTTCTGGAAGATACGGAAGTTCTGGCGCAGACCGGCACGCCACAGCGGCGGGTGCACCTTCATGCTGTACAGCATCTGGTTTTTGTCGTTCTCCCCCAGTTCAAACCAGGTCACCACGCCTTTCACCCGGCGCTGTACTTCATCGCCCTGCCATATCGTCAGGTAGGCCATTTTGTCCAGCACCTGCGCAAATTCAAGGGAGAGAAACTGCTGGCTGACCAGGGAGAGATCGAGGGAAAAGAGCGAAGAGAGTGACTGGTTCAGATGAAAGGAAACCACCGCAAAAGCATCCGGCGGCAGGCCGTCCACTTCCAGTGTGAAACGTAATCCGGTTGACATAGCAACCTCCGTGAAAATGAATAATAATCTGCATATATTGCATGTACAACATGTCGGGTAATGAGATAAGCGGGCCGGCTTCAGGCGTTACCGGTGAATATCAGAAAAGTGTCATGGTTATGTGATGATTTTGTCCGGGATTTTACTTCAGAGAAACGGGGGTCTGTTGACTCAACAAAATAATCACAAACTCAACTGACGGGTTCACGATGTTATTAAGGACAGGCTCGTATATTACATCGAGTAACAAAAAAACACCTGATATGCAAAGTCAAACCAATATTTGTAATGTCTTTTTATTCACAATAATAAATAACTCAATAAACATTATTGAAATGAATGATGGTTTGTATAAGGAATATACGCTACCGCCCCACCCTGATAACATGATCTGCACATTGCCATCTTAACGTCGTTAAACACTGGCTTAATAGTGGATATTTCAAATTAGGAATTTATTAAATTCACCTGATGAATATAATAAGCAAATAGCATAGAAAATAATGACAACTCCCCCGAGGGGACCATTTCCAAAGCACTGCACCACCACCTGGTGCCCGGATGATCTTGCTTCAGTGGTAAGAGTACCTGATGCATTGTTCCCAAAATGGTGTTTTCCCCTGCCCCTCCAATAATGTGCAGCTCTCACGTGATAATCTATTGATTAGGTTATATTAAGAATCAATATTTAAAATACATCCATTTTCTTGAATAAATCAACATGTTTATTAATCAATTGCTGTTTTAGCTCTGACTCATCAAGCTCTCCATATTTGACCTACAGATAATTGCGAATAAATACAGAGAACGCCATTTATCCTTTTAGCATACCTGCCGGATATTTTTATTTGTATTAATATTAATTGCATCTCCAACTCCGAGCATATCCATCATTAAAAACATTTTGAGATTATAGAATACCTGTGATAACAACTGAAACATCTGCACAATGTGAATAGTTAGTTTCTTTTCAGAGGAAATGAAATAGACAAGCTGAATGAAAGGGAGAGTGATATAAATTAAAAAACATAACATGAATTTAATTAATTACGCCCATCATTGTGGATAAAGTTACTGAATAATAAATAACATAATCTTCTGGTATCCCACTCAAATAATTTCATTCCTTTTTAATACTTCTTGTAATTTCGGTAACTGACATACAGCATCAGCAATCGCACTGATATTCGTGGCATTATCCTGAAACCATTCATGCCCAGGCCCCCATGTGCGCATAGTGCAAAGATAACAGTCCACCAGCGTTAGTTGCTCACCAAACGCATAAGGTTCAGCAGTGAGCTGCGAATTCAACCAGATATAAAGCGATTTTCGATATTCAATAACATTCTTCTTTAACTGTTCAGGTGCGTCAGGAGCCCAACGCTCAGGGTAATCGGCGAAAGTGAATGTTGGATAGACATTAGCAACCAGCCAGACCAATAGCCGTTGAAACTGCTGACGTTCGGCGCGCCCAACCGGTGGCGCAAGGTCCGGGCGACGATCGAGAACCATCAATGCAATCGCTGTCTCCGTCATAATCTCGTCATTTTCCAGCGCCAGTGTCGGAATCTGACACAACGGGTTCAGGGTTTTCAATAACTCGCGTGAAGTTCCCTCGTGGTCAAAACCACTGACATCAAAGAACTGATAAGGAATATCAGCCAGTGTTAGCATCAGCTCACTGATTGTAGAGCCCCATCCGGGTACGCCATACACCTTAATCATATGCCCCTCACAATCTTTTAAAGATTAAGTGTAGGACAGTACACAGGTTAACCAGCAAAAGGATTTGTCATTTTTTCGTCAGTTGTATTATTCCCCTTCAGGATTGTAAGGGGATGTTTTGCATCGTTTATCGATAACGGGTAGGATGCTGCGCCGATAGTTTTATACCCATAAAGAATAATGGTGATAACTATCATCGCCAGGATGAATAAACATTGTTCATGGCAACTTATATGACTTTTTCATTAAAGCAATCAGGGAGAGCAATGAGTAAACACGACACCGACACTTCAGATCAACACGCCGCGAAACGCCGCTGGCTTAATGCCCACGAAGAGGGGTATCACAAAGCGATGGGCAATCGCCAGGTACAGATGATCGCCATTGGCGGCGCGATTGGCACCGGCTTGTTTTTAGGTGCAGGAGCCCGACTGCAAATGGCGGGTCCAGCACTGGCACTGGTTTATTTAATTTGTGGCTTGTTTTCGTTTTTTATTCTGCGTGCATTGGGTGAGCTGGTGCTACACCGCCCTTCCAGTGGCAGTTTTGTCTCTTATGCCCGTGAGTTTTTGGGTGAGAAAGCCGCTTATGTTGCTGGCTGGATGTACTTCATCAACTGGGCGATGACGGGGATTGTTGATATTACCGCCGTCGCTCTGTATATGCATTACTGGGGTGCGTTTGGCGGCGTGCCGCAGTGGGTCTTTGCGCTCGCTGCACTTACCATCGTTGGCACCATGAATATGATCGGTGTGAAATGGTTTGCGGAGATGGAGTTCTGGTTTGCGCTTATTAAAGTGCTCGCCATTGTGACCTTTTTGGTCGTGGGTACAGTGTTCCTCGGTAGTGGTCAGCCGCTGGATGGCAACACCACTGGCTTTCATTTAATCACCGATAATGGCGGCTTCTTCCCCCACGGTTTGCTGCCTGCGCTGGTGTTGATTCAGGGCGTAGTGTTTGCTTTTGCCTCCATTGAAATGGTGGGGACAGCTGCCGGAGAATGTAAAGATCCGCAGACCATGGTGCCTAAAGCCATTAACAGTGTGATTTGGCGTATTGGCCTGTTTTACGTCGGCTCCGTGGTGTTGCTGGTTATGTTATTGCCGTGGAGCGCGTATCAGGCGGGGCAAAGTCCGTTCGTGACGTTTTTCTCTAAACTGGGTGTGCCATATATCGGCAGCATTATGAACATTGTGGTGCTGACCGCTGCCCTCTCCAGCCTGAATTCAGGTCTGTACTGCACCGGACGCATTCTGCGCTCAATGGCGATGGGCGGTTCCGCACCGAGTTTTATGGCGAAAATGAGTCGTCAGCATGTGCCGTATGCCGGGATTCTGGCGACACTGGTTGTGTATGTCGTCGGCGTATTCCTCAACTATCTGGTGCCGTCGCGCGTATTTGAGATTGTGTTGAACTTCGCGTCGCTGGGAATCATCGCTTCATGGGCGTTTATCATCGTGTGCCAGATGCGCCTGCGTAAAGCGATTAAAGAAGGCAAAGCAGCGGATGTCAGTTTTAAACTGCCTGGCGCGCCCTTCACTTCCTGGCTGACATTACTGTTTTTACTGAGTGTTCTGGTGCTGATGGCGTTCGATTACCCGAACGGGACTTATACTATCGCGGCGCTGCCGATTATCGGTATTCTGCTGGTTATAGGCTGGTTTGGTGTGCGCAAACGCGTTGCTGAAATTCACAGCACTGCGCCAGTCGTCGAGGAAGATGAAGAAAAACAGGAAATTGTGTTTAAACCTGAAACGGCGAGTTAATTGCAAAATTGCCCGGCTGCGTGCCGGGCAAATTCAAATTACTGACGAAGGTGCCGGATACGGCGTGATAAAAGTCAGGCAAGTCTCTC
>OOCY01001390.1_pt1 | contig 11688 bp, 9 predicted proteins | sample 1671291 | NCBI WGS metagenome assembly OOCY01 (sample SAMN06348141, study PRJEB24527) | human gut metagenome | biome: human gut; feature: ankylosing spondylitis patient; material: feces | host: Homo sapiens | place: China | collected 2015-10 | reverse complement strand
GCAGACAAGTGAGTGGTATAGTTATTTCGAAAACGATGTACTAGGATCATCATTTCATGATCAGATAGCTGTAATCATCGATTACTGCACAGATCAGTCTGCGAAGACCTTCGTACAACTTATCATTTGCATCATCTGCCTTGCAGTCGGAAATCTGACCAAGGAGACGAACCTTGCACTCTTTTGTCTCCGGATTGATCACTGCAAATCCATCATTTGTGCTGTCTGCCATATCTGCCTCAGAAGCAAATAATGTGAATTTATCCTTGTACGGTGCACTTGCATATGGACAGAAGCTCTTGCAGTTGCCGCATTCGTTACACATATAATCTACATGGATCACCTGATTCATTGCCATTCCCGGAACTTTGATGGAGATGTTTGCTCTGTTTGGACATACATCTACACAATTCTCACAGACTTTATTACAGGTCAGGCAGCGCTCACTTTCGTTCGCAGCATCCTTGCTTTCTTTGAGTATTGCTTTTTTGGAGTAACAGTCTTTTTCTGTTCCCGGTACAGGCTGTCCTTTTACAATATCATGTCCAAGGATTGCTTTTGCAGCAACCTGTGCGTCGCGGATCGCTTCTACGATCGTAGCAGCTCCCCTTGCACCGTCACCGACAACGTAAACGCCTTCTGCACTTGTCTCCATTGTCTTATCATTGATGCGGGCTTTTCCACGCTCATTGACCGCAATACCATTTGCTTCATAGAACTCAGTCGGAACTTTCTCGCCAACTGCAACGATCACTGTATCAGCCAAAACTTCTTCTGTTTCGCCCGTTTCTGTTACACCTGCACGTCCGGAAGCATCCATGCTGCCAAGTTCCATCTTCTTACAGAGCAGTTTGCCGTTTTCCAGAGATACAGGAGAAAGAAGTTCTTTGAACTCTACGCCCTCTTCCAGTACTTCCAGTAACTCATCTTCTGCTGCTGGCATATAGCGTTTGGTTCTTCTGTATACCAGGTAAACATGTTCTACACCTTCTGTACGTTTCGCAGCTCTTGCAGTATCCATGGCAGTGTTACCGCCACCGATCACAACTACGTTTTTACCCAGCGCAACCTTACCGTCAGTTGCTTTGAAATCTCTTAAGAATTTCAGAGCATTGATGGTTTCACCCTTTTCAAGCTTCAGAGTACCCGGTTTATTTGCACCTGTTGCAACGATCACTGCGTCATAACCCTGTGCTTTTAATTCCTGTACGGATTTCACTTCTGTACCTGTTTTGATCTCCACACCCATCTTCTGGATGAAGGAAACATCTTTATCGATAGCATCATCAGAGATACGGAATCCTGGGATCACATAACGGATCACGCCGCCGGCTTTCTCTTCTTTCTCAAATACTGTTACAGAAGCACCTGCTCTTGCAAGGAAGTATGCAGAAGCAATACCTGCAGGACCTGCACCTACAACAGCTACTTTCTTACCGTCTGCTGTGCCTGCTTTGATCTCACCGATCACTGTATCATATCCGTTTTGTGCTGCGATGAGCTTAGTGTTGCGGATATTTACAGGTTCTTCATAGAAGTTACGTGTACATTTGTACATACAGTTGTGCGCACAGAGAGTACCTGTGATAAATGGAAGTGCATTTTTCTCAAGGATAACTCTTAATGCCTGTGCATAATCGCCTTCTCCTGCCAGCTTCACATAGGTTGTGATATCCTGGTGGATCGGACATCCTTCTTCGCATGGAGCAAAGAAACAGTCAAGGAGCGGAACCTCTGAATCAGTTTTTCTCTTAGGAAGCGGTTTGATGCTCTTTACATGGTGAGCATCTTTTTTCGCATCCTCGGCCAGCTGCTCAAGTGCAGCTACATCAATGCCTTTCCATTCTTTCACACCGTCAGCCATTACTTTCTCTGCCATCTGGGTAAATCTCTGATATCCGCCCGGCTTCAGAAGTGTAGTTGCCACTGTTACAGGCCATACACCACATCCAACGATACGGTCGATATTATAGTAATCAGCACCGCCTGAATAAGCGATACGGAGTTTTCCGTCAAATTCCCGGGAAAGTCTGGCTGCAAGAGAAATAGATAACGGGAAAAGAGATTTTCCGGACATATACATTTCTTCGCTTGGAAGTTCATTTCTTGTAACATCTACAGGGAATGTATTGGTGATTTTCACACCAAACGCAAGGTTCAGTTCATCTGCAAGTGCCTGCAGTCTCTTAAACATCGGGATCGCATCTTCATACTGTAAGTCATCTTTGAAATGGAAATCACCGAATACCATATAATCATATCCCATGTCATCCATGGTCTTTCTGGCAAATTCATATCCCAGAAGAGTCGGGTTACATTTGATAAATGTGTTCAGGTGTTTCTCTTTAAACAGATGATTTGCAATGCTCTCAATCTCGTTTGGAGGACATCCATGGAGAGTAGAGATTGTTGCGGAATTACAGATATCAGACGGAATCGCCTCAATATCCTCTTTTGTAACTTTTTCAAATTTATCTACATTGTCCAATAACCACTGTTTACATTCTTTAAAGATTTCAGTATCTTTTGCTTCCATCATACTGTCAATGAAAGTATTAACCTTTGGCTCTTTGATCCCTGCAAGATCATATCCAACGGAAATATTGAACTGGAATCCGTCCTGTGCACCCAGATCAAATTCTTTGGCGATCACATGCAGAATAAACCATGCTTTAATATATTCTCCCATTGCCTGAGGAACATAAAGCTCTGTAGACCATTCACAGTTATATCCTTCATCATCTGCAAGGATACATGGTCTGTTGATACAGGCTGCAAGCTCTGCACCGTCCATCTTCTGAACTGTTTTCAGCTCAAAGAAACGTGCGCCTGCATAGTAAGAAGCAACAATGTTCTGTGTTAACTGTGTATGCGGTCCTGCAGCAGGTCCGATCGGTGTTTCCAGATTTCTCTCAAATATATTCAGCTTCCTGTCAGTTTCCGCTGCATAAGCTCTGTGCTGTCCGAAAACTGTTCCTTTTGTTTTCTTTTCTTCTAATACCCAGTTCATTAACTGTTCAAAGGGCATACAGGTCATGACTTCACTCATAATCCGATCCTCCATTATTTCATACGGTATGGCTTCTCTCCATCCGTTCTATATTTTGTTTACATTTATTTTTGCCAGGCAGAAAACTTATCTTCTTTACAATTCTTTACAGATTAACCATTAATATCATCTGCAAGTTCTTTTGCAGCCTGACGGCAGTCTGCCATAACTTTTGCCTCGTCGCATACAAGGACTTCGCGGTCTTTCATCAGGACTTTACCGTTACATACAGTAGTCTGGACCATGCTTCCGTTTACACCGAACATCAGATGTCCGTTAATGTTGCTTTCATTCATTGGTGTCAGCGGATCATAATCGATCACGATCACGTCTGCTGCCGCACCCTCTTTCAGGACACCGAGCTGTTTCTTAAAGTATCTGTTTGCAATCTTTGCATTTCCTTCAAAAAGCATCTGTGGAACTTCTCCCCAGGCTGCGTTCGGGTCGCAGAGGCTGTGTTTGTGTAAAACATTTGCAACCTTCCAGGATTCCATCATATCATGAGTATATCCGTCTGTACCAAGACCTGTGAGGATTCCCTTCTGTACCATTCTCATGGTTGGAGGACATCCGCATGCATTACCCATGTTAGATTCCGGGTTATGTACAACCATGGTATCTGTATCTTTGATCAGATCCATCTCATGTTCATTCACATAGATACAGTGACCGAGCAAAGTCTTCGGTCCAAGGATGTTCCAGTCATGAAGACGGTCAACAATACGTTTGCCATGCTCTTTCAGACACTGATGGAGATCGTAAATGCCTTCTGCTACATGGATGTGATATCCAACACCTTCCGGTTTCAGTTCATTGCAGAGAGCCATTGTCTCATCAGAGATTGTAAAGGATGCATGCATACCCATCATTCCGGCGATCATATCACTGTCGTCTGCAAGTGCATGCTTGATAAAATTCACGTTCTCCATTACAGATTCTCTGGATTTCTCCATTCCGTCACGGTCAGAAATCTCATAGCAGAGGCAGGTACGCACACCTAAATCCTTCGCAGCTTCCTCGATCGCATTGAGGGAACCTGTAATATGGCCAAAGCTTGCATGGTGGTCAAACACTGTGGTTACACCATTCTTGATAGAATCAATGTATGTAGCATATGCAGAAAGCTTTGTCTGCTCCAGTGTCAGATGACGGTCAACTGTCCACCATAAGCCATCCAGAATATCCAGAAATCCCTGAGGATTATATCCGTTAATGCTTAAGCCTCTTGCGAAGGAGCTGTAGATATGCTCATGGGCATTAATAAATGCCGGCATGATAACCCCACCCTTCGCATCAACAAATTCAGCATCCGGATAAACTTTCTTTACCTCTTCAGTTACCCCCACCATTACTATGGTGTTACCATCCATTGCTACAGCACCATTCTCCAGGAATGAGTTGGATGCGTCCTGTGTGATCATTCTTCCATTACCAATTACCAGCATATAGTTCCTCCTTTCACTTGTTAAAAACTACCAATTCGCTACTGCTTTTTACCTTTTGTTTAGGAATTATGTACTAATACTGTAACATATTTCTCCGGATAATGCAAGTAGAATTTACAAAAACTTTTTGGTTTTTCAAATTTTTTTTAGGCTTTATACTATCTCCGGTGAACAGATAAAAAAAGAACGGGGCAGTCATTGATGACAATGAACAACCTCGTTCTTTTTTTGATTTTCCTGTTTTCTGATGAAGCTGATTTTATGACAAATTTTCAGGTTTGTCAACAATTTTTGTAAGATAGGAGAGTTATCCTTCCATAATCGCAGAATTAACCCTGAGCTGTTTTCGTCCATTCTTCCAGAGATTCTCATCCAGCTCCACCTCATAGCCGCCGCCATTTCTCACATGCCACTCATAAAATGGTTTCTGTATATCTGCATACTCTTCCATGATATTCATGATCGTACCGCCATGGATGACAAGTGCCGCCTCTGCCACATGGCTGCGGATACATCCGGACACAACCCTGTCAAATCCTCTCAGGTTTCTGCTTTTAAACCCTTCCCTGCTTTCTCCTCCCGGAAAAGGCAGAGTACCGTTGCTGTCAATCCATTCCTGATAGTGCGGATTACCTTCCAGCTCTTTATAGTTCTTATTTTCAAATTCTCCGAAATCGCATTCTGCCAGTTCTTCAATAATATGTACCGGCTCTCCCGGAAAAAGAATCTCTGCTGTCTGCACGCATCGTTTCAGAGGACTTACATAAACCGCCTGAACCTTTGGATAATCCATCTTATGCAGAAACTCTGTTCCCTCCTGACATAACGGCTCATCCGTTGTGCCGATATATCTGGAAAGTTTATTCCCCTCTGTTTTTCCATGTCTGATCAGCCATAATTTAATCATCTTTGATCACCGTTCCGATCCCGCAGATCACGCGCGTCACCTTATGGCTGTATGCTGCCAGCTTTGTACATACACGCCCTACAGCCTCTCTGTATTTTCTGTCAAAGGCATCCACAGGTACAACCCCGTACCCTACTTCCTGAGAGACAAGGACAATATCCGGATTCTTACAGATGATTTTTTCCGCAAGATCTGACACATCCTTTCCCTTCTCCAGTTCACTGCGGATATACTGCTGAAAACCAGTCACACCCTGAGCATTCATCAGTTCCTCCTCTGTGACAGAACCGCCGTCACTCCACCTTAACTGTGGATACTGTTTCCTGGCATATTCAGTCTTTCCCTGATATGCACCGCCGATTATCATTTCCATACTCTTCTCCTCAAAAATTAGAAACCACCGCCAGGATTAATGCCATCCCAACTTCACAGATACAAAGAAAGAATCCCGAAATATCCCCGGTTGTCCCGCCAAAGTACTTCATCGCAATATGATGATAATACCAGAAAATCAGCAAAGCTCCCACAAAAGCCAGACTTCCCCATACAGGCCGGATCAAAATCATTCCCGCAGCCAGAAGCACCAGATAGACGATCAGCACATTTCTCGAGAGCACATCTGAAGAATTTCTGGAAAACTCAGCAACTGTACCGTCTGCCTTTGCTTTCGGAAAGGTAATAACTCCGATTCCTGACAGACATCTGGAAACCATAAATCCAAGGCTCAGAATTCCGATCGCCCTCATATTCTCTGCACTGTTAAACAACTGACTGTACGCGCCGTACCAGGCAATGAAATATACCGCCGCAGTAATAACGGCAAAAGCACCTGCATGGGAATCCTTAAGAATCTCCAGCCTTCTGCTTCTCTCCTGCCAGGAACTCAGGGCATCCGAAGTATCCAAAAGACCATCCACATGGATCCCGCCTGTCACAAATACCGGTACCAGCACCAGCACTGCTGTCACGAATCCCGGCTGATACCCAAACCGAAGTCCCAGATACGCCACCAGCATAGTCAGCCCGCCGATCACAGTTCCGATAAACGGAAAAAAGCAGAACATATACTTCATATTTTCCTTTGTCCAGTCAGCGCGGGGCATGGGAATCTTAGAAAACATGGCAAATGCCACCTTAAAATTATTCCATAAAGATTTCATTGATCAATTCCTCTTTTTCATAGTATGTCAATCCTGTCAAATGTATTATTTGCAAAGATTGCTGCAGGTATCTGTGGATTTGTGAAAGACTGGTATCCCATATACAACTTCCACCACTTCATCAGCTCTCTGCGCAGCAGCCTGATTGATTTTTCCCAGATATTCCAGATAAGAATCCATATCTCCATCAAACACAACCGCATCTGAAAAAATCTCATTTGTAACGATTACCACATGAGCAGCCTGTTCCAGCAGATTCTCAATCCCTTTTGTAACTTCCGAAACTGTCCGGTCATGGGCTCCCTGCTCTTCAAACATTTCATTTGCCACCAGATTCGACATACATTCCAGAAGCACCACACATCCGGCAGGCAGTTTCACATTTTTGAGCCCTGTATAGCACTCAATTGTCTCGAAACCTTTTCCTGCACGCATCTTTTGGTGTCTCTCGATTCTTTTATGGCTCTCTTCATCAAAAGGGTGCATGGTCGCTATGTAAATCCTCTGTGCATCCCCGAAAGAAAGCACCCTGTCTTCCGCAAAAGCAGATTTTCCGCTCCCGCTCCCCCCTGTCACAAGCGTCAGCATTATTTCAACTCCTCATACTGTTCCACATGGATATCATCAAAAGTACTCATAGAATGATAAACCGCTGCTGCCAGATCAAGGATCGGGAATAAAGCTACTGCTCCGGTTCCCTCGCCCAGACACATATCCGCATGAATGATTGCCTCTTTCCCCATATTCTCAAGGATCAGATGGGCAGCAGGCTCTTTTGATACATGGGATGCAAGAATATAATCCCTCGCAGCCGGGCAGATACGCATGGCGATCAGCGCAGAAACACAGGAAATAAATCCGTCCATGACTACAGGAATACCATAAACCGCACCTCCCAGAAAGACACCTGCCATTCCAGCGATATCAAGACCGCCTACCTTTGCCAGAACATCAATGGCATCCTCAGGATCTGGTTCATTTAATGCAATGGCTTTTTGGATCGCATTGATCTTACGCACAAGTCCCTCGCTGGTCAGACCTGCGCCACGCCCTGTCATCTCTTCCACCGGCTGTTTCAGCAACACAGAAGCAACTGCACTGCTGGTGGTTGTATTTCCGATTCCCATTTCCCCTGTTGCCAGAATCCGGTAGCCCTTATCATTCAGTTCCCTTACCATGTCAATGCCTGCTTCAAGCCCCTTTACAGCCTGTTCTCTTGTCATGGCAGGACCCTTGGTCATATTCTGTGTACCATAGGCAATTTTATGGTCTGTGCGGACTTTTGTGTCCGTCACCATCCCCATATCCACCGGAAAAATCTCCGCATGGTTCTGCTTACACATCACACCGACAGCTGTGTCATATTTCAGAAAATTCTCGGCAACGATGGCAGTAACTTCCTGTCCGGTCTGTGTCACACCCTCTTCTACCACGCCATTATCCGCGCACATGACGATCAGACCTCTCCTGGAAAGATCCACCTCTGCGTTTCCTGTAATTCCCGCGATCTGGATCAAAAGAGTCTCCAGTTTTCCAAGAGAATGCAGTGGTTTCGCAATACTGTCCCATCTTTTCTGTGCAATCTCCATTGCATTGTGATCTAATGGCTTAATCTTTGCAATAGCTTCTTCCAGAGTCATGAGTTTTCCCTCTCTTTTCCTTCATTATTTTGATTTCCCTGTTGTAAACACAAAAAATTTACTGAATACATAATTCAGTATCAACACAATAAACTGTGTCAGGAATTTCCCGATCATATCATTAAGCCCCATCACTGACACAAGCAGCCATACACCGCCAACCTCGATCACCATAGTGACCAGTCTGGCACTGACAAATTTGCAGAATGGCTGAACATGATCCTTCAATGTCTCGCATTTATCCTGAAAAACATACTTCGAATTTACCACATAGGCAAACAGGATCGCCAGGATGATCGAAATAATATTGGCGATATTCAGCTCCACCTTCAGCTTTCTGAGAATGAAAAAGCTGACCAGATTCACCATTGTGGTACATCCGCCAAAGAAAATATAGCGGATAACGGAACTTTCATACATTTTTCTGATCCATTGCTTCATAAAATATATCCTCTCAGTCCTGTATATTTCCATTCTTAATTACTTTTGAAATAATATATCTCGGTCTGCGCTTTACTTCTTCATAAATCTTGGAAATATAATATCCAATGATCCCAAGACTGATCATCATGGCACTTCCCACCAGAAGCAGCACCATCAGCAGGGTGGTATAACCTTCCACTGCAGAACCTGTAAAATACTGCACAAGCGAATAGACCATAAGTACCAGCGAACAGATAAAACATATCGCTCCTGTGATTGTAACAAACTGCAGCGGAAAAGTAGTAAATGCCACTATATTTGTGAACGCATATTTCACCAGCGCCCAGGGAGACCACTTGGAAACGCCGGCCTCTCTCTCCTGCACCTCAAATTCCACACTGGTAGTCTTATATCCCACCCAGGAAGAGGTAGCCCGAAAGAACATATTCCTCTCAGGCATAGACAGAATACTGTCCACAGCTTTCCTGTCCATCATCTTAAAATCCGAGGCATCCTTCATATTTACCTTAGTTGCCTTAGACATGATATCATAGAAAAATCCGGCACATTCTTTATGTAAAAAGCCCTCTTTTCCTCTGTCTGCCTTCACACCCTCGATTACTTCATAGCCTTCCTGCCACAACCTGTACATCTCAATAAGCGTCTGCGGCGGATGCTGCAGGTCACAGTCCATGACAGCCACCACATCTCCACAGGCCTGCGCCAGTCCTGCAAAAATCGCTGCTTCCTTTCCGAAATTTCTGGAAAAAAGAACGCCTGTCACATTCGCATCCCTCTCTCCTGCCTTCTGAATCTCTTCCCATGTCCGGTCGCCGGAACCATCGTTTACAACCACCAGCTCATAGGGAATCTTCGCTTCTGTAAGAACTTCCGCCAGCACCCGACAGGTTTTCCCAACCATCAGCTCCTCATTATATGCCGGAAGTACCACTGATAATTTACTCATGATGTCATTCCTCATTTTGTTTCATTCATTTACAACAGACCAATTTCTCATTCACTGTCTGTTATTCCTGTAAATATTTTCTATAATGTCAGGGGCAAAAGGTATTTTGCTCCTAAGCACTTTACAGCTCTTGCAATTCTTATTTCTATTTTATTATACACAAATTTACAGAAATGTCCATTCCAACAATCTGCATGCTCCAGTGTGTCAAACACTTCACAGGATAGTAGCACGTATATTACTGTTCTCTTCGTTCTCAGTAACGAGACTCAAATTCATTCCAGACATTCCTGAAGCAATGGAATTTGGATTACTTTTTCTTCCTGAACACCAGCATTACATATATAGCCAGCCCCAGAACAGAAAGAAGCATTCCCGCTTTCAGGTAAGGCGTACAATATGTCAGGCGTATCTCATGTGAACCAGGCTTCAGTTCCAGAGCCATAAACATGGTATTCGCCTTCTGAAGCTTCGTTTCTTTCCCGTCCACATAAGCCGTAAATCCCTTACTGTACGGAACAGACAACACAAGAGCTTTCTTTTCGGAAACACTGATATCCCCTGTAATCTCATTCGTTCCCATTTTTACATTCTCGAGAGCTTCTTCACCCAGCTTCACAGTTTTTTCCTCAATCCCCTGCACCGGCTGACTCACAACCCTTAATTTATCATAGGTATAAACACCTGTATTGGCAAAGGTGATCGTCATAGTACGAACTCCTGATCTGGAATATCCCATATTGCAGAGAAAATCATGCCGTCCACTGTAGGCATTATACTTATCCGTAAAAATCTTTATGGTCTTGGTCACATCATTGGAGCTGACTGTCATAGCCGCTTCCTTTGATTCCTTCCAGTATCGCCACCGGCTGTCCTCATCAAGAACCTTATTTTGGTCATACGCAGACATCTTCTTCCACTGACTGTTACCAATCAGTTCTCTCGGTGAAAGACTGTCATAATCCAGATTATCTGCGATCAGGTAATTCTCACTGTCCGTAAGACCATGGAACACAAGCTTCAGCTGCGCCCCTTCCTTCGTCACTCTGATTGCTCCCTTAGACAGAGCACAACCATCCCCTGTCTCCATACGATACTGGATATTCTCATTATCAGCATCAACAGATGCCTCAGGCAGTGTACTCTCCTCAAGCACCACACCGTCCATCAAAGCCTGCTGCTTTTTTACCACATCCATTTTCTCATATTCCGATTCAGGAATATAACTGTCATAAGTATAACCCAGAGGCAGTGCATTCTCATTCTCATAAGCCCTGCACTCACTTTTTCCCTTTCCTGCAGAGCCCTTCTCTTTATTATATCCATAGGAAAGATAGCGGAAATTATCACCACTTATCACAAAATATTTCACAGAAGCCAGCCTGTCCAGGATTGTCCTTCCGTCCAGGTTCTCATAATGCTGCTCCCATGGCGTATTCAGATACATTTCACTGAAAAAATCACTGATACTGCTGTTTGCAAGACTGAAATAATAAGCAGTACTGTTCGTACCCATATACATAGAAGTATTATCATAGGGCAATGCCCCATACTGGTCATAACGATAGACACCTGAATCCCCGGCAGCAAGAACCGCCTTATCCGTATTCGACTCCAGCTTATCCAGCGACTCCTCTTCGGCTGCAAACTCTGACAGATAATCCTTCTCATAAGAATACTGATAAGAAACATTCAACATAATGCTCACCACAAGCAAAGCACTGAGAAGCCCGCACATATACTTTCCCTGCAGAAAAATATTTCCAAAAGAAGTAACCGTAAACACAGCCAATACCAGAACCAGCACACCTGCCATATTTCTCTGCGTCCTGGCAGCCTTCGCAAACAGAGCCAGCACACAATACGCCACCGTCATGACAAAAATCTTCTTCTTTTCCCTCACAGTCAGAGTAAACAGCTCAGGATATGCCTTCACGAAAATATACGCGATCATCATCCCATAAGCCCAGATCCACCTGTTGGACACATAAGAGAAACCATTGAGCACATGCCCTGCAAAAGGCACCAGCAAAAACAGATTCAACAGCCCAAATCCTAATTTCAGATTCAGATACTTCTTCTTCCTGGAGAAAAGCA
>OOCY01001375.1_pt1 | contig 11872 bp, 5 predicted proteins | sample 1671291 | NCBI WGS metagenome assembly OOCY01 (sample SAMN06348141, study PRJEB24527) | human gut metagenome | biome: human gut; feature: ankylosing spondylitis patient; material: feces | host: Homo sapiens | place: China | collected 2015-10 | reverse complement strand
ATGAAGTGATTCTGGAAGAAATCCCATTTAATCTGAACAGTATTTCTGAGGAAATACTGGGTGTGATCGAACAGATGGCCACAGAGCAGAATATCCGGATCCTTTGGGAAGAAAAAGAAGTTACACACTGGAATCTTATCGGAAGTCCGGTGCATGTGAAGCGGATCCTGATGAATATTCTGTCCAATGCGGTGAAATATAACAAAGAAAACGGATATGTCTATATCAGCTGTCGGGAAATCCCATCGAAACAGACAGCAATGACCACATTGGAATTTGTCTGCAGAGACACCGGAATTGGAATGACAGAGGCATTCCAGAAACGCATTTTTGAACCATTTGCACAGGAACATGCAGGAAGTCGCACAAAATTTGCCGGAACAGGACTGGGAATGCCAATTACAAAAAAACTGGTGGAGAAAATGGGCGGAACCATTTCCTTTGAAAGTAAAGAAGGCACAGGGACTACATTTGTGATCCGGATTCCATTCCAGATTGATGCAGATATGAAGGACAGGACTGAAACGGAAGAAAAAACAGAAACTTCTATCCAGGGGCTCCATGTTCTTCTGACAGAGGATAATGAGCTGAATATGGAGATTGCAGAATTTGTGCTTCAGAATGAAGGCACTGTGGTGACCAAAGCATGGAATGGACAGGAGGCTGTTGACATATTCAGAAAAAGCAGTCCTGGAGAATTTGATGTCATTCTTATGGATATTATGATGCCTGTCATGAATGGATATGAAGCAGCAAAGATGATCCGCTCTCTGGACAGAGAGGATGCAAAAGTGATACCGATCATTGCCATGACAGCAAACGCGTTCACTGAGGACAAAATGAGAGCAAAGGAAGCAGGAATGGATGAACATATTGCCAAGCCTGTTGATGGAAAGTTATTAGTAAAAGCGATCAATGAGTTAGTAAAACATAATCAGGAGAAGTTATAATGAAAAAGAAAAAATGGAATAAGATACTTGCTGTGCTTTTGGCGATGGTGACAGCCGTATCACTTCTGTCTGGCTGCGGCGGGAAAAGTGCGGAAAAAGAAGATGCAGAAACCATCACAGTGTATTTATGGACCACAAGTCTGTATGAAAAATATGCATCATACATCCAGGAACAGCTCCCGGATATCAACATTGAATTTGTAGTAGGCAATAATAATCTGGATTTCTACCGTTTTCTGGATGAAAACGGCGGATTGCCGGATATTATAACCTGCTGCAGGTTTTCCCTCCATGATGCAAGCCCCCTGAAGGACAGTCTGATGGATCTTTCCACAACCAATGCTGCAGGTGCTGTCTATGATACCTACCTTAACAATTTCAAAAATCAGGATGGCAGTGTAAACTGGCTTCCTGTGTGTGCAGATGCCCATGGCTTTGTAGTGAACAAAGATCTTTTTGAAAAGTATGATATTCCTCTTCCAACGGATTATGAAAGCTTCGTTTCTGCCTGCCAGGCATTTGATGAGGTGGGTATCCGTGGGTTTACTGCAGACTATTACTATGATTATACCTGTATGGAAACACTGCAGGGTCTGTCTGCATCAGAGCTGTCTTCTGTGGATGGACGTAAGTGGCGTACCATCTACAGTGACCCGGACAATACAAAGAGAGAAGGTCTGGACAGTACCGTCTGGCCGGAGGCTTTTGAATGTATGGAGCAGTTTATTCAGGATACAGGGCTGAGCCAGGATGATCTGGATATGAATTATGATGATGTGGTTGAGATGTACAAAAGTGGTAAGCTTGCCATGTATTTCGGCAGTTCTGCCGGTGTAAAAATGTTCCAGGATCAGGGCATTAACACAACATTCCTGCCATTCTTTCAGCAGAACGGCGAAAAGTGGCTGATGACTACACCATATTTCCAGATAGCTTTAAACCGTGACCTGACAAAGGATGAAACACGTCGGCAGAAAGCAATGAAGGTACTGAACACAATGCTTTCAGAGGATGCGCAGAACCGGATCATTTATGATGGGCAGGATCTGTTAAGCTATAGCCAGGATGTGGATTTCCGGCTTACGGAATATCTGAAGGATGTGAAACCTGTGATCGAAGAAAACCATATGTATATCCGTATTGCGTCAAATGACTTTTTTTCCATTTCCAGGGATGTGGTGTCTAAGATGATCTCAGGAGAATATAATGCAGAGCAGGCTTATCAGTCATTTAATTCCCAGCTTCTTGAAGAAAAATCCACTTCTGAGGATATTGTGTTGGATTCAAAGAAAACTTATTCCAATCGTTTCCATACCAGCGGAGGCAATGAAGCCTATTCTGTTATGGCAAACACTTTGCGCGGTATTTATGGGACGGATGTGCTGATTGCAACAGGAAACAGCTTTACAGGAAATGTACTGAAGGCCGGTTATACAGAAAAAATGGCAGGCAACATGATTATGCCAAACGAGCTTTCCGCTTACAGCAGTGAGATGAGCGGGGCAGAACTGAAGGAAACGGTCAGAAACTTCGTAGAAGGCTACCAGGGAGGCTTTATCCCCTTTAACCGTGGCTCTCTGCCTGTGTTCAGTGGTATTTCTGTAGAAATCAGGGAAACGGATAATGGTTATACATTGAGTAAAGTTTCAAAGAATGGAAAACAGATTCAGGACAAGGATACTTTTACTGTGACCTGCCTTGCAGCACCACAATATATGGAAGCTTATCCGGCAGAGGAAAATATTGTATTTGATGGAGGGGATACCTCTGTGGAAGATACCTGGACAACATATGTTTCAGATGGTAATGCCATTCTTGCAGAGCCTGAAGACTACATTACTCTGAGGTGAGAAGAATGGATGTTAAGAATCATAATACAAACAGAAAGAAACGGGTTGTGAGAAAACGATGGAATGCAGCAGTTCTTATTGCCCTATTTGTTGGAATCCTTTTGACTGTTTTCCAATATTTGGGGTTTGTATCGAAGACTGTTTATGAGGAAAGTGTTTCTCACCTGACAGAAATTTTTCATCAGTCTGATAATATGCTAAGTGAGCTGACAAATAAGAATCTGACTTATCTCCATATATGGGGGGAATATCTGCAGAATACTTCCGATGAAAGTGAAATTCGTGAGTATATAGAGAAAGCACAGGAAGATGCAGGCTTTTTAGATTTTTATTTCCTGTCAGCGGACGGGAACTATAAGATGGCAACAGGTGAAACCGGGTATCTGGGATTGCAGGAAAATATTGAAGATGAGATCCGGCAGGGAAATGATGTGATAACCAATGCAACGGTTCCCGGAAAATCCCAGCTCCTTGTTTTTGCTACTCCCAGGCCTCATGGAAGTTATCAGGGCTTTGAATATGATGCAATTGCCATTGCCTATGAAAACTCTGATATCGTAAATGTGCTGAATATTTCTGCTTTCAATGGAAATGCCCAGAGTTATGTGGTTCATCCGGATGGCCGTGTTGTTGTGGATCATTCTTCTGAGGCATGGGGAGAGGTGTATAATTTCTTTGGGATTCTGAGAGAACATTCCAATATGTCTGAAAAAGAGATCCTTAAACTTTCAGAAGAGTTTAAGGAAGGACATACAGATGCAATGCTGATAAATCTGGATGGAGAGGATTACTATCTGGTCTATGAGAAATCCAAACCTCAGGACTGGATCTTTCTGGGACTTGTCCAGGCTGACATCGTTAATGCCAGTATGAATGTTCTGCAGCGTAGCACTGTGCTGCTTGTAAGTGCAGTAGCGGTGTGTATTGCCGGTCTTTTTATTGGAATTATTCTCCGGAAAAACAGGGTAAACCTGAAGAGAAAGGATACGGAGATCCTGTACAGGGACGAATTGTTTCAAAAGCTGTCAATGAATGTAGATGACGTTTTTCTGATGCTGGATGCAAAAACATATCAGGCAGATTACGTCAGTCCCAATGTGGAAAAACTGCTGGGAATTAAAGTAGAACAGATCCGTAAAGATATTTGTGTTCTGGGAAAACTGTATCCTAAGGATGTTGAAGATCCGGAGAAGAATTATCTGGAAGAAATCCAGGTTCATGAGCAGCAGGAATGGGATTTTGAATATGTCCATCAGAAAACAGGAGAACACCGCTGGTTTCATAATGTTGCAATGGGCAGCGAGGTAAACGGAAAAAAGAAATATATCCTGGTTCTGTCAGATCGTACCTCTGACAGAAAAATGAATCAGGCGCTTTCTGAGGCGGTCCGCGCTGCGGAGACTGCAAACAAGGCAAAGAGCACCTTCCTTTCCAATATGTCTCACGATATCCGGACACCAATGAATGCGATTATTGGTTTTACCACACTGGCTGTAAGCAACATTGATGATAAAGAAAGGGTACGGGATTATCTGGGTAAGATTCTTTCCTCCAGTAATCATTTGCTCTCACTGATCAATGATATCCTGGATATGAGCCGTATTGAGAGCGGAAAGATTCATCTGGAAGAAACGGAAGTCAGTCTGTCAGAGGTTCTTCATGATCTGAAAACCATTATCAGCGGACAGATCCATGCGAAACAGCTGGAGCTTTACATGGATGTCATGGATGTTACCAATGAGGATGTTTATTGTGACAAGACCAGGCTGAATCAGGTGCTGCTGAATCTTTTGTCCAATGCGATTAAGTTTACTCCTGCAGGTGGAACCGTTTCTGTCCGGCTGAGAGAGTATCCGGGTACACAGAGAGGCTGTGAACTGTACGAAATCCGGGTAAAGGATAACGGAATCGGCATGAGTCAGGAATTTGTACAGAAGATCTTTTCTCCTTTTGAGAGAGAGCGGACTTCCACTGTGAGCAGGACTCAGGGTACAGGGCTGGGCATGGCCATTACCAAAAACATCGTGGATATGATGGGTGGAACCATTGAAGTTCAGACAGAACAGGGAAAAGGTACTGAATTTATTATCCGCCTGCCATTGCGGATCCAGCCTGAGAATCACCGTATAGAGAAAATCGCAGAGCTGGAAGGCCTGAAGGCATTGGTAGTAGACGATGATTTCAATACCTGTGACAGTGTGACTAAGATGCTTGTAAAGGTTGGAATGCGTTCGGAATGGACACTTTCCGGTAAGGAGGCTGTTCTCCGCGCACGACAGTCTATGGAAATGGGTGATGCATTCCATGCTTATATTATTGACTGGCGTCTGCCGGATATGAACGGCATTGAAGTTACCCGTCAGATCCGAAGTCTTGGTGATGATACACCGATTATTATCCTGACTGCTTATGACTGGTCAGATATTGAAGTGGAAGCCAGGGCAGCAGGGGTGACTGCGTTCTGTGCCAAACCTATGTTTATGTCAGATATCAGAGAGACTCTGATGGCTGCTATCGGCCAGAAGCAGGCTGGGGCAGAGGATAATATTCTTCCGGCAGCAGATTCAGATTTCAGAGGCAGGCACATACTGCTCGTGGAAGATAATGAACTGAACAGTGAAATTGCAGTAGCGCTCCTTAGTGAATATGGTTTTCAGGTTGATACAGCGGAAGATGGAGCAGAAGCTGTTGAGAAGGTTAAGAATTCAACACCAGGTGATTATGATCTGGTGCTTATGGATGTGCAGATGCCTGTAATGAACGGATATGAGGCTACTGAGCAGATCCGTTCACTGGATGATCCGGCACTGGCAGGAATTACGATCCTTGCCATGACTGCCAATGCTTTTGACGAAGACAGAAAGAAAGCACTGGCATGTGGTATGGATGGATTTCTATCCAAACCAATTGTTATAGAGGAACTGATCAGTACATTACAAAACAGTCTAGAGCGTGTCTGAAAAAGGCTTTCTGCAAGATGTGCGTCACAATTTGTGGGATATTTTGCCCGGATGAGGGCGCCGTAGCGGGCTACGGCAACTGAATTCGGGTGAAATATCCCGCAAAGTGGGGCGTGCAGATTGCGGGAATGATTTTTCAGACACACTCTAGGGTAAGTTTAACTGAATCAGGTAAGTTTTCTGTTTGAACTGTGATAATGGGATATGAAAAGTGGTTTGATGAAAGCAAGGAGGAGCAACGAATGATTTGTGGAATGACGTATTTTCAGATATGTCTGTATTTTCTTATTTATTCTTTTGGCGGCTGGGTTGTTGAAGTTATTTTTCATGCAGTAGCCTTGGGAAAGGTCATAAACAGAGGTTTTCTGAATGGACCGGTCTGCCCGGTATATGGATTCGGGGTGCTTTCTGTTTTTGCTTTGCTCAATACAATTCAGGGCAGCGGGCGTCAGATGAGTGATGGAATGATTTTTGTGTTTGGAATTGTTCTGGCAACTGCGGTGGAACTGGTTGCAGGCTGGCTGCTGGATGTGTGTTTCCACGCAAGATGGTGGGATTATTCAGATAAACCCTTTAATTTTCATGGCTACATTTGCCTGGAGTTTTCTCTGATCTGGGGACTGGCTATCGTTATGGTAGTAAAAGTTTTCCAGAAGTATGTAGAGGCACATGCGTTACATACACCTGCAACCTGGGAATGGATTGTGATAGCAGTTTTGTATGCTGTGTATCTGACAGATTTTATTGTGACGGTAGCAGTGATCCAGGGACTGAATAAAAAGCTTACCAGACTGGATAAGGTTCGCTCAGATCTGAGAATTGTAAGTGATAAACTGAGTGATACACTGGCTACGACTACGATTGGCACAGCACAGAAAGTGGGAGAAGGAAAGGTTCAGGCAACTCTTGCAGCAGCAGAACTGCGTGATGCAACTGCCGCACAGCGAGAAAAATCTATCGAAATGCTTCGTATAAAAAGAGCGGAGCTTCAGGCTCAGTTTGAGGAACTGTCCAGTTCTATTACCAATCATACCGTTGTCGGTCAGGGGCGTATCATCAAGGCATTTCCGAAGATGCAGCACAGAGACTATTCCGAACTGATTCAGGATCTGAAAAAGAGATTAAAATAGATTAAAATGCAGAGGGAGGATTCAGGTGAACAGACAGGCAGTACAAACCTTAAAGACTTATTTTGGATATGATACATTCAGAGAAGGGCAGGAGAGTGTTGTGGAGTCCATTCTGGAACACCGGGATGTGCTTGCAATCATGCCGACAGGAGCTGGAAAATCCATCTGTTATCAGGTACCGGCACTGATGCTGTCAGGAATTACGATTGTAATTTCTCCTCTGATCTCACTGATGCAGGATCAGGTAAAGGCTTTGAATGAAGCGGGAATACATGCCGCATTTATCAATTCTTCACTGTCGGAAAGTCAGATTAGCAAGGCGTTGTACCTGGCAGCAGGAGGAAGATACAAAATTATTTATGTTGCACCGGAACGTCTGGAAAATTATGAGTTTCTGGAATTTGCCAGACAGGTGGAGATTTCCATGGTGACAGTGGATGAGGCACATTGTATTTCACAGTGGGGACAGGATTTCAGACCAAGCTATGTCAAAATCGTAGACTTTGTAAAAAATCTTCCCGGTCGTCCGATCGTCAGTGCTTTTACCGCAACTGCAACAGAGGAAGTAAAGAACGACATTCTCTGCACTCTAAATCTGGAAGATCCGAAAGTAGTGATCACCGGGTTTGACAGAAAGAATTTATATTACAGCGTGGAAAATATCCGGCGAAAAGACGATTTTGTGATGGATTACATAGACAGACATCCAACAGAGAGCGGGATTATTTACTGCTCTACAAGAAAAAATGTGGACAATCTTTTTGAACTGCTTTTCCAAAAAGGAGTTGCTGTTACCAGATATCATGCAGGACTGAATAATGAAACCAGAAAAAAGAATCAGGAGGATTTCATTTATGACAGAACCCCTGTTATTATTGCAACGAATGCATTTGGAATGGGGATTGATAAATCCAATGTGAGGTATGTGATCCATTACAATATGCCGCAGAGTATGGAGAATTATTATCAGGAGGCAGGACGTGCAGGGCGTGACGGAGAGAATTCCCAGTGCGTTCTATTGTTTTCTGCACAGGATGTTATAATCGACCGAATGCTTCTGGATAACAAAGATTTTTCCGATGTGGATGAAGAGGATGAATTTCTCATTCGTCAGCGGGATATACGAAGGCTTCAGATCATGGAAGGATATTGTAAAACAACAGGATGTCTGCGAAATTATATTCTGGAGTATTTCGGTGAAAAGACCTTCGGTCCCTGTGATAATTGTGGAAATTGCCACAGAGAATACCATGAGACAGATATGACCAGAGAGGCGAAGTGGGTAGTGAACTGTGTAGCTGAGACGAGAGGAAGGTATGGACTGACAATTGTGCTTGGTACTTTGCTGGGGGCTAAGAGAGCCCGGTTGAGGGAGCTTGGAGCAGATAAGTATAAATCTTATGGAGCATTGAATGATCACAGTGAGGCAGAACTCAGGGCACTGATCAGCCAGATGACTGAGATGGGATATCTCTATCAGACACAGGAACGTTACAGTGTGCTGAAACTGGGCGATATTTCTCCGCTAAGAGATGAAAATACTCACGTGATCATGCGTACTTACGAGGAAAAAGAACCGGATAAAAAGAAAAAGCCCCAGAAATCTGTCAGAAAACGCAGTACAGATGCGCTTACGGCAGCAGGTTACGATTTATTTGAAGCTCTGCGGAAACTTCGTCTGGAAATTGCAAAAGAGGAAGCCATGCCTCCATATATCGTGTTCAGTGATAAGACGCTGATAGATATGTGCATCAAATGTCCATCAAATGAAGAAGAAATGCTGGAGGTTTCCGGTGTGGGCGAGAATAAGCTAAAGAAATACGGTCAGAGATTTCTGGAAGAGATACAGAAGTTCTGCCTGGAACGTCCGAATGCGGTTTTGAGTATGTCGGAAGATGAAAATGGTAATCCCTGAGAACAAAGGTTGGAAAACAGATGAATATAGAAAAATATACGGAAGAATTAATCACATTGAGACATTACTTTCATCAACATCCGGAGCTGGCACTTCAGGAAGTGGAGACGTCTGCATATATCCGGAAATATCTGGAGAAACTGGGATATGAGATTGTGCCGATAGAACCTACAGGATTGATCGCGGAACTTCCATCTCTGAGAAACAGGGAGAAACTGGTTGTACTCAGGGCGGAGATGGATGCATTGCCCATACAGGAGCAGACAAATCTACCATATGCATCAGTAAATCAGGGATGTATGCATGCCTGCGGTCACGATATGATCCTGGCAGCAGCACTGATCCTTGCAAAAATTGTGGCAGAAGAGCAAAGAATGCAGGAAAATTTTCCGGTCAGGCTCCGGTTCCTTTTTGAACCTGCAGAGGAGATTGGTGAAGGTGCAAAAAGAATGCTTCAGGCCGGAGCATTAGAGAATCCGAAAGCAGATGCATTTCTGATGTTTCATTACGCAGCGGACATGACATTTGGAATGGCAGTGCATCAGGGACAGGCATCTTCCATGATCAACAGTATGCAGATTCATGTTCATGGAAAATCCAGTCACTGGTGTGAAGCGGATAAGGGGATTGATGCAATTTATGCAGCTGCTCAAGTGATAAGTGCCATTCATGATTTGAATGAAAGTTTTGGAAAACAGCATCCGGATGCAGGAAAATATATTGTGGGTACGGGTACAATCCATGGCGGTGAATATACGAATATTATTGCAGACCATGTGGTATTAAACGGAAATATACGCGCAGTTCATGAAGAAACTTACATGGCACTTGAGCACGAGCTGGAGAGAAATCTGCAGGAAATTGAAAAGCAGACTGGCACACAGATCCGTATGGAATTTCCCAAAAATCCGGTATATGCGTTTGCCAATGATGAGGAACTTACAGAGACAGCAAAGGTAGTGGGTGCAGAAGTATTCGGAGATAAATTTGTTCTGGAAGGAGAAGATGAGTTGTTTCTTTCCGGTGACAACGCATACAGATATTTTAGAGAAACCAGAGGACTTTTCACAGTATTTCTTGCGGGAATACCAGGAGAGAATCATCCTCTGCATCATCCGAAATTTCAATTGGATGAGAGGATACTGCCGTACAGCGTGGAGACATTGTATAAGATTATAACTACATTATGAAAAAAATTACCAAAAGGACTTGAAAATTGGATTGAAATAGTATAATATAAAAACATAAACAAATTAAGGATGCATAGCAACTATAACTTATTAACGTTGAGTGACAGCAGATTGCTGAATAGTAACGGACAGACGATATACTATAAAGAAAGAATTGAGGGCAGAAATATGAAGATTACAGATACCATTAAATATGTCGGAGTGAATGACCATCAGGTAGATTTGTTTGAGGGACAGTATGCAGTGCCAAACGGAATGGCATATAATTCCTATGTGATTCTGGATGACAAGGTTGCAGTTATGGATACTGTAGATGCCAATTTCAAACATGAATGGCTGGATAATCTTGAACAGGCACTGGGCGGACGTAAGCCGGACTATCTGATCGTTCAGCATATGGAGCCTGACCATGCAGCAAATGTAGCGAACTTTCTGGAAGTATATCCCGGCACTACAGTAGTAGCCAATGCGAAGACATTTGTAATGATCAAAAATTTCTTCGGACTGGATCTGGAAGGGCAGAAACTGGAAGTAGAGAATGGTTCTACACTGAGTCTGGGAAATCATAATCTTACTTTTGTATTTGCGCCAATGGTACATTGGCCGGAGGTTATGGTGACTTATGACAGCACAGATAAAGTTCTTTTTTCAGCAGATGGATTTGGTAAGTTCGGTGCTCTGGATGTGGAAGAAAACTGGGATGATGAAGCAAGAAGATACTTTATCGGTATTGTTGGTAAATATGGCGCACAGGTACAGAGACTTCTGAAAGTAGCAGCTACTCTGGATATTCAGATCATCTGTCCGTTACATGGTCCGGTACTTACAGAAAATCTGGGACATTATATCAGTCTTTATGATACCTGGTCCTCTTACACACCAGAAGAAGAAGGAATCGTAGTTGCATATACTTCTGTATACGGACATACCAAAGAAGCAGTCAATCAGTTTGTGGAGAAATTAAAGAGTAAGGGATGTCCGAAAGTAGTTGTTTATGATCTGGCAAGAGATGATATGTCTCAGGCACTCAGTGATGCATTCCGTTACAGTAAGCTGGTACTGGCAACTACTACTTATAATGCGGGAATCTATCCGTTTATGAATGACTTTATTACCCGTCTGGTGGAGCATAATTTCCAGAACCGTACGGTAGGTCTTATTGAAAATGGTTCCTGGGCACCTCTGGCAGCAAAAGTAATGAAAAATATGCTTTCCGAATGTAAGAAGATCAACTGGCTGGATACTACAGTGAAGATCATGTCCGCAGTAAATCAGGAAAACAGAGATCAGATGGAAGCAATGGCTTCCGAGCTTTGTAAGGAATATATTGCAAAGAATGATGAACTGGCAAATAAAAATGATATGACAGCATTATTCCGTATTGGTTATGGTCTATATGTAGTGACATCAAATGACGGTAAAAAGGATAACGGACTGATCGTCAATACAGTTACCCAGCTGACAGACTCTCCGTTCCGCGTTGCAGTTAATATCAATAAGACAAATTATTCTCACCATGTTATCAAACAGACAGGTGTGATGAATGTAAACTGTCTCTCTGTAGAAGCTCCGTTCTCTGTATTTGAACAGTTTGGTTTCCAGAGTGGAAGAAGCGTGGATAAATTTGCGGGACAGAAGGTGAATCGTTCTGATAACGGACTGATATTCCTGGATAAATATATCAACGCATTTATGTCTTTGAAAGTAGAGCAGTATGTAGACCTGGGAACCCATGGAATGTTCATCTGCAGTGTAACAGAAGCCCGCGTGGTAAGTGACCAGGAGACAATGAGCTACACCTACTATCAGAAAAATGTAAAACCGAAGCCGGAAACAGAACGTAAGAAAGGACTTCTATGTAAATTCTGCGGATATAT
>OOCY01001370.1_pt1 | contig 11905 bp, 9 predicted proteins | sample 1671291 | NCBI WGS metagenome assembly OOCY01 (sample SAMN06348141, study PRJEB24527) | human gut metagenome | biome: human gut; feature: ankylosing spondylitis patient; material: feces | host: Homo sapiens | place: China | collected 2015-10 | reverse complement strand
TTTAATGGGAACTGCGTGCTCAAAAAAAACAATAAACGACGGGGAAGAGCAGCAGACAACAGTGGATAAGACCGGGAAGGAAGAGAATGAGAATCAGAGTAAACTTGATGTGCTCCGCCCAATTGCATATTCCAATGTTGAGAATCTGAATTTAGAACCGGGATCATATATTTCTATTATAGGAAGAAACAGCAATGACAGTTATTGGAATGAAGTGAAAGAGGGAGCGGAAAGAGCAGTTGCGGACATCAATTCTATGCTTGGGTATAAAGGGGATGACAAAGTACGTCTGAATTACAGTGGACCAAGCGAGAGCGACGATGTGGATGAACAGGTTAATATTTTGGATGAAGAGCTTGCCAGATACCCGGTTGCGGTTGGAATTTCAGTAGTAGATGCGACAGCATGCGAGGTACAATTTGATCTTGCGGCAGAAAATGATATTCCGATTGTTGCATTTGATTCGGGAAGTGAGTATCAGGGAGTGGTAGCGACATGTTCTACGAACAACCAAGAGGCTGCAAAGACGGCAGCGTCAAAACTTGCTTCTATTATGGATGAAAATGGGGAAGTGGCATTGATCATGCCGGATTCTCAGGCTATGAATACACAGGAAAGAGAAAAAGGGTTCCAGGATGAGATTGCAGCATCGTATCCGAATGTGCAGATCGTAGATGTGTATTACATGGATCAGTTAGAGGAGAAGGCAAAGGCAATTGCAGAAGAAAAGAATGCAGCTAAAGCAGAAGGAGAAGAAGAGATTCAGGCGGAATCACTGACACAGGAAGATGTTATAAAATATATTTTAGAGCAGCATCCGAATTTGAAAGGGATTTGTGCGATGAATCTGAGCGCGACAAAACTGGTGACAGATGTGTTGACTGAGGTGGATCGGGATGATCTGAGTGTGGTTGGATTTGATGGTGGAAACGATCAGATGAAGCTGTTAAAAGAAGGAAAGGTGAATGGGCTGATTGTACAGAATCCGTATGGAATGGGATATGCGACTGTTGTTGCAGCGGTAAGAGATGTGTTGGGGCTTGGCAATGAAGCGGTGATCGACAGTGGATATACATGGGTGACAAAAGATAATATGGATAAGAACGCAATAAAAAGGATGCTTTATTAAGGCATCCTTTTTTGTAATGAAAACGTAAATTCTGTCCCGACACCTTCCGTGCTCACAACGTTGATATTTTGTTTGTGAGCCTGAATGATTTCTTTTACAATGGAAAGCCCAAGTCCAGTTCCTTTTTTATCTTTTCCGCGGGATAAGTCTGTCTTGTAGAAACGTTCCCAAATTTTATTGAGACTTTTTTTCGGGATTCCAATTCCGTGATCCTTGACTGAAACAAATACTTTTTCATTGTGTTCGGTTGTCTCTATTATGATTTCAGAATCATTTGGACTGAATTTGATAGCGTTATCCAAAAGGTTGTATAAAACCTGTTGGATTCTCTTGCCAGTGCAGGTTCCTTCAAAAGTTGCAGCTGTATTTTTGATGACTTCATGGATGTCAAATGATGTTTTGTCCAAAAGCATATTCTTTGTATCAAATTGATTGAGTGTCAGAAGATCCTGAGTCAGATCGGTCAGACGCTCGGTTTCAAATAAAATAATCTTAAAATATTTGTCCTGCATTTCTACAGGAATGGTTCCATCTGCCATCGCTTCCAAGTACCCTTTGATAGAGGTGAGCGGGATACGTTTGCAATAAATTTTTTCTGATAGTCGTCCATATCTTTCAATTGTGTGGACATATAATTTAACGAAGCGGACAAATATCCAATCTCATCCTGTGTAGTGACTGGTATCTCATACTCCAGATTGCCGGAGGCATATTGCTTCGCCGCCTCTGTGATTTGCCGAAGAGGGCGATAGACGAAGAATTGAAATGCCGCCAAAATGGAAAATGACAGAAGATAGATGACAAAAGCAGTAATATACACCGGTAATAAAAGTGTCTTACATTCTTCATCCAAGTGGGAAACAGGCTTATGGATGAGTAAGTATCCCTTCACAAAATAGCTGTTTGTCACTGGTGTGATGATTGTGATCATATCTTCGTCAAAATAACCGTGATAATCACTGATCTGATAGGTACTGCTTCCGTTTTCCGCCGGATTAAACTCTTTGATCTTCTCAGGAGCAGAAGGTTGTCCGGATAAAATAGAAGACGTGATCAGTGTTCCGTCGGATTCCACGAACCACAAGTTTGCAGAAGTGTACTCCTGCATTCCATTCAGCTGCGCATGGATATCCGAAAGAGAGATGTCCTCCGAAAAATATCTTGGCAGATATTCGGAAGAGATCATAGTAGCATCTGTGTAAAGCTTTTTGGCGGTTGTGTTTTCCAAACGATACGAAAGCATCTGAGGTGCAATCGCAGATACGGAAAATAAAACCAAAAATCCAAAGGCAATGTAGACAATAAAGAATTTTAAATGCAATGTGCTTCGCATATTATTTTACCTCAAATTTATAACCGATTCCCCAGACGGTGGCAAGCCCCCAGGTGTCATGGTTCTTGATTTTTTCACGAATTCGCTTAATATGGACATCAACAGTACGGGTATCTCCGATGTATTCATATCCCCAGATCTGATCTAAAAGCTGTTCTCTTGTAAACACCTGATTTGGAGAAGATGCCAGAAAATATAATAGTTCCAATTCCTTTGGAGGCATCTCCACCTGTATATTGTCAACTACGACAGAGTAATTTGTCAGATTGATTGTAATTCCAGGATATGAGACACATTTTCCTTTATCATCTGAAGCAGAATCAGATTTTCCAGGCTGATATCTTCGAAGAACTGCTTTTACCCGTGCAATCAGTTCTTTTGCGTCAAACGGTTTGATGATATAATCATCTGCTCCCAGTTCTAATCCAAGTACCTTGTCAAATACTTCTCCTTTTGCAGAGAGCATGATGATCGGAGTGTTGGATCTGGAGCGAATATCCCGACAGACCTGATAGCCGTCAATTCCCGGAAGCATTAAATCTAATAGAATCAGATTCGGAGCATAGGTATCGAATGCAGACAGTGCATCTTCGCCATCATGTACCATCATTGTATCAAAGCATTCTTTTGTAAGATACAGTGAAATCAACTCTGCAATATTTTCATCATCATCAACGATCAATATTTTTTGTTTTGTTACCATTGGCTTTCTCCTTTAAATTTGTGAGTGAACATCTACTTGAATTCTACGATTGTAACACCGGCATCTCCTTCACCAAAAGCGCCGAGACGGTAGGATTTCACATGTTTTTGGCGTTTCAGGTAGCTGTGGATTCCGTTGCGAAGCGCTCCGGTTCCCTTTCCATGGACGATACGAACAGGACTCACATGTGCAATGTATGCATCATCCAGATATTTATCCAGTTCGGCGATAGCCTCATCCACAGTCTTTCCAAGGAGATTGATCTCCGGGCTTACTGCAAGCGATTTGCTCATCTTCATCTTGCCGGTGGAGGTACGTCGCATCTGTTTGGCTGTGATGGTCATCGGTTCCTCGATGATCTCTAAATCCGAAATGTTCACTTGCGAACGAAGGATTCCCATCTGTACAAAAAGATTTCCTTTGGCGTCTGGGAGGGAGCTTACCGTTCCGGTCAGATTCATGCTGAGAACTTTCACGGACTCCCCTAATCTGAAATCGCTTGGTTTGTGCTGTTTCTTTGGTTTTTTCTTTTCCAATGTCATGCCGGATTGTGTCTTTGCCATTTTTTTTCGTAAACGTTCCCGTTCTCGTTCCATATCGGCTGCAGAGATATTTTCTTTTCCGAATTTTCGGAACTGCTTCATCGTCTCATCGGCAACTTCTTTTGCTTCACGCAGGATGGCATTGGCTTTTTCGTTTGCTTCTTTTATAATACGTTCTTTTTGTTCGGTTAATTTCTCCTGTTTGGCATCAAGACTATGTTTTAGCTTTTCAATCTCGCGTTTATAAGAGGCAATCTCAGCCTGCTCCTTTTCGATTGTGCGCCGGCTTGTCTCTAAATCGGCAAGTAAGTCTTCAAAAGATTCGTCTTGTTCAGACAGATGACTTTTCGCACTTTCAATAATGTAATCTGGAAGTCCAAGCTTGCTGGAAATGGCAAACGCATTACTTTTTCCCGGAATACCAATCAATAAATGGTAAGTCGGACGCAGCGTCTCTACATCAAATTCACAGCAGGCATTTTCGACACCTTTAGTGGAAAGTGCAAATACTTTTAACTCACTGTAGTGCGTTGTTGCCATTGTTCGGATTCCTCTTTCATGCAAATAAGAAAGGATTGCAATTGCAAGTGCGGCTCCTTCTGTTGGATCGGTTCCTGCACCGAGTTCATCAAAAAGTACAAGAGAACGGTCGTCCACATCCTGCAGGAAAGATACGATATTCGTCATGTGTGAAGAGAATGTACTGAGACTCTGCTCAATACTCTGCTCATCCCCGATATCGGCGTATACATTTTCGAATACAGAAAGCTTGGAGCGGTCAAGTGCAGGAATATGCAAACCTGCCTGCCCCATCAATGTGAATAATCCGACTGTTTTTAAGGAAACAGTCTTACCGCCCGTGTTCGGCCCGGTTACGATGAGGAGGTCAAATTCCTTGCCGAGCATAATCGTAATCGGTACGACTTTTTTCTTGTCCAAGAGTGGATGGCGCCCTTCGCGGATATGAATATATCCGTCTGTGTTAAAAATTGGACGGCTTGCATTCATCGAAAGTGCCAGAGCACCTTTTGCAAAAATAAAATCCAGTTCTCCGAGAATTGTGTAATTGCTTCGAAGTTCTTCGATGTATTCTGCAGCATCCACACTGAGTCTTGCCAGAATAATCTGAATTTCCTCCTGTTCCTTTCCGTAAAGTTCTTTTAAGTCATTGTTAAGTTTTACGACAGCCATCGGTTCAATAAAAAGTGTGGAACCGGTAGAAGACTGATCGTGAATCATTCCGCTTACCTGACTGCGGTATTCCGCTTTCACCGGCAGGCAGTAACGGTCGCCCCGCATTGTGATAATTGGATCTTGTAAATAGGAACGAAGAGAACCATTGACAAGGGAGGTCAACGTGGAATGTACCTTATCGTTGATCATTCCGATACTTCTGCGGATATGTTTTAAATTGCTGCTTGCATCATCACTGATCTCATCTTCTTCGATAATGCATCTTCGTATCTCGGTTGTAAGTGGAGTAAGCGGAGCTAACTGTTCGAAATAGCTGTCGAGGCAGTCGGCAAGTTCGTCCACGGTATCATGACGTCCGTAAGATTTGGCACGCCCCGCAGTCTCTGCTAATTTGCAGATGCGAAGAAGTTCTGCGCTGCTAAGAGCCGCACCGATCTCAAGGCGTTTCATAGAGTCTTCCACGGAGTAACATCCACTAAAAGAAGGCCGTCCTTTTTTCACGATTCGTGTAAATGCGGCGGCAGTCTGTTCTTCTGCTGTATTGATTTCTTCTAAGTCAGTCATAGGCAACAAAGTCTTGCAGCGTCTTTTTCCGCTGTCTGAAGATGCCTGATCTGCCAAAAGATTGATTATTTTGTCATATTCTAATTTTAATAATGTTTTTTGATTCATTTTTCTCACCCTGAGTATATTTTAACCTATTTGAGTTGCAAAGGAAAGAAGAAATATTGTATACTATAAAAAGGATTAGAAATAAGGAGAAATGAGTATGTCTATGGAAACGGATCACGGACCAGATCAGGAGCCGGAGAAATATTCTTTTTTACAAGAAAAAATCAAGGATGAAGCATTTAGCAGGAAAAAGGTGTTATATAAGATATCTTGGTTGGTTGGAAAAGGACTTCTCTTTGGAGTTGCTGCCAGCATTGGTTTTTTTGCGTTAAAACCATGGGCAGAATCAACATTTCAAAAGAATCCAGATAAGATAGAAATTCCGAAAGATGAAGATACCCAGAATACGCCATCAGAAGATACCCAGACAACGCAGGAAGAATTTACGATCGAAAAGTACAAAGAATTGAATTCACTTCTTACGCAGACCGCTCTGGAAGCGAAAAAGAGCGTTGTGGAAGTGAGTGCGGTTCATGAAAATGGAAATTTACTTGAGGAAGATAGGGGCGCTGATCATAAAGTATCGGGAGTGATTGTTGCAGATAACGGACAGGAGCTCCTCATATTGACAGAGATGGATGCGCTGTCAGATGTATCAGAATTGCAAGTGAAATTTGTAGATAATACAACGTGTACGGCGACAGTGAAAAAGAAGGATGCAAATATTGGCATGGCGATTGTCGGAGTGGACAGGAGTCTGATAAAAGATACAACATGGGACAGAATCAAGGTCGCCGAACTTGGAAATTCCAATGTGCTGAGTCAGGGGAAAACGGTAATCGCACTTGGCAATCCGTTTGGATATAGTGATGGAATGGGAATTGGAATCGCAAGTTCCGTTCAGGAAAGCGTTATGCTTGCGGACGGAGAATACAAAGTGATTGTGACAGATATGCCCAAATCAGCAGAAAGCAGCGGAATATTGTTTAATATTGATGGCGCCGTTGTCGGAATTATTGCACCAGATTTGGGGGCAGACACAGGTGTGCTGTCTGCGTATGGAATTTCGTCGATCAAGAGCGAGATTGAACTGATGTCGAATGCGAAAGAAGTTCCGTATATCGGAATAGTTGGCACGATGATTACAGAGGATATCGCGACAGCTCAGAGTATTCCGGAAGGATTTTGCGTGACAGAGGTGGAGGCGGACTCACCGGCAATGAAAGCGGGAATCCAGAATGGAGATATTATCACTCATATAGATAAAAAGAAAATAGAGTCTGTCATTGGGTATCACAGTACCATGATCACACAGGATGTGGGCACGGAAGTTACGCTGACAGGGCAGCGCCGAGGTGCTGAAGAATATGTGGAGATTCATTTTACTGTTACAATCGGAATAAAAGAATAGAAAGAGGAAAGATATGAGATTTATTAATACATTACATGAGGGAGAGACAATCAGAGGAATCTATTTGTGCAAGACAAAACGTACAGCGGAGACAAGAAATGGGAAACCATATGATAATCTGCTGCTTCAGGATAAGACAGGAACTTTAGATGGGAAGATTTGGGATCCGAATTCAGGTGGGATCGCTGACTATGATGAGATGGATTTTGTGGAAGTGCTCGGTGAGGTAATCAGTTATAACAATAATTTACAGTTGAACATCAAGCAGCTTCGTAAACCATATGAAGATGAGTACAATCCAGCAGACTATATGCCGACGACGGAAAAAAGCGTAGATGGCATGTATGAAGAACTGTTATCTTATATTGGGAAAGTAGAGAATACATACCTGCATCAATTGCTTGAATATTATTTTGTAAAAGATGAGGCGTTTATCAAACGTTTCAAAAATCACTCGGCAGCAAAGAGCGTGCATCATGGATTTGCAGGCGGACTTTTGGAGCATACGCTGAGCATCCTGAAAATGTGTGAGTATTATGTCAGCGCATACGAGATTTTGAATAAGGATTTATTATATACGGCAGCAATTTTTCACGATATTGGGAAGACAAAAGAGCTGTCAACATTTCCGGAGAATGATTATACAGACGACGGGCAGTTGCTGGGACACATTGTGATCGGTGTTGAGATGATCGGCGAAGGTGTGCGTACGATTGAGGGATTTCCGGAGAAACTTGCGAGCGAGTTGAAACATTGTGTAATTGCACATCATGGCGAACTGGAATACGGTTCTCCGAAAAAACCGGCGCTTGCCGAGGCGGTTGCATTGCACTATGCAGATGCGACAGATGCGAAATTGCAGACATTGACGGAGATCTTTAAAGAAAAAGAAGGAAATAAAGATTGGCTTGGATATAATCGGTTGTTTGAGTCAAATTTAAGACGGAGTAGTATTTAATTTATTTATTTGGGGACGTAGTAAAATTCAATTTTACTACGTCCCCAAATTGAAGTTGAAGGGAGAAAATATGAAGAAAAACGAGCTGATAACGTTGAAAATAGAGGATATTGGAGTAAATGGTGAGGGAATTGGAAAAGTAGATGGCTACACTTTATTTGTCAAAGATGCGTTGATTGGGGACAGGGCTGAAGTGAAGATTACGAAAGCGAAAAAGAACTATGGTTATGCGAGGTTGATGCAGGTGTTGGAGCCGTCTTGTGACCGTGTGGAGGCGAAATGTCCGGTTGCAAGGCAGTGTGGTGGATGCCAGATTCAGGAACTTTCTTATGAAAAGCAATTGGAGTTCAAGGAAAAGAAGGTGCGTGGCAATCTGGAGCGAATTGGAGGATTTGCACCAGAAGAATTAGATGAGGTGATGGAGCCAATTTGCGGAATGGAAGAGCCGTTCTATTATCGTAACAAGGCGCAGTTTCCGTTTGGAACAGACAAACAAGGGCATATTGTGACAGGATTCTATGCAGGACGGACCCATCAGATTATTCCAAACACAGAGTGTGCTCTTGGCGTAAAACAGAACAGAGAAATTTTGGAAATGATTGTGGATTTCATGAACATACATCACATTACAACATATGACGAGACTACCGGAGAAGGACTTCTTCGCCATGTGCTGATCCGCTATGGATTTCGGACTGGGGAAATCATGGTCTGCCTCATCATAAATGGGGATAACTTCCCAAAATCAGAAAAATTGGTGGATAATTTGCGTGAGATTCCGGGCATGACAAGTATCACATTAAATGTGAACCGCGAGCGCACGAATGTGATTCTTGGGCGGGAGATAAAGGTGCTTTGGGGACAGGCGTATATTACCGATTACATCGGCAATGTAAAATACCAGATTTCGCCGCTTTCATTTTATCAGGTCAACCCGGTACAGACAGAAAATTTATATGGACAGGCTTTGGAGTACGCAGGACTTCACGGAAATGAGACTGTCTGGGATTTATATTGTGGAATCGGCACGATTTCCCTCTTCCTCGCACAGAAAGCAAAACAGGTGTATGGCGTGGAGATTATCCCGCAGGCAATAGAGGATGCAAAAAGAAATGCAGCGTTGAATGGTATTGAAAACGCGCAATTTTTTGTAGGGAAATCAGAAGAAGTGCTTCCGCAGTATTATGAAAACTATGCAAAAGAGCATGGTGGTGAGAAGGCTTATGCAGATGTGATTGTTGTGGATCCACCGCGAAAAGGATGCGACGAGACGCTGCTTGAGACGATGATACAGATGCAGCCTGAACGGATCGTGTATGTGAGCTGCGATTCAGCGACATTGGCAAGAGATCTGAAGTATCTGTGTGAGAATGGGTATGAGCTGAAGAGAGTCAGGGCGGTGGATATGTTTGCGAATACGGTACATGTCGAGACTGTGGTGTTGCTACAAAGGAAGAATATGTAGAAATCCTTGAATTTACGCACTTTGTAGAGTTTTTCAGTTTCAGAAAAATAGGTGAAAATCACAAAGAAAAGAGCCTTGTGAAGAAAGTAACCGTTGTTGTTGCGTTAGACCTCGGGACGGGGAACACAAAGAATCTTGAATATGAAAATGAATAGAGAGCTATCAGATCATTGATAGATTATAGGGATACTTGTTAAAAGCGGGTGTCCCTATTTTTTATAGGGCATTTCAGAAATGGAGTGTCTTTTTTATACCAAAATATTAAAAATTCAGGAGGAAAATGAAAATGACAAACACAGCGTTAAGAGCAGAGAATAGCAATTCTCGCACAATTACTTTCAAGAGCAGGGAACACGAAAAATTTTATGAGGAATATCTGAAAAAATGCAGATATCAGGATGTCTACCATCGGGCTTTGGTTTATTGCCTGGGTATCGACAGAGACACAAGAAATAATGTGAATAAAATCTATAATTTTAAAACTGGATGTGTAAAAACGGAATGCCTGCAGGAAGGGTGGCAGACCAGTGGAAGTTTACGAATTGTCCGTATGGCATTTAACCTGTATTGTAATGGAACACCAAGCGTCGGAGATTACGAAGCAGAAGAAGATCAGTTGAAAGAATGTCAGTGTTATACCGTAGAAGATCTGTTTTGCTGTGGATATGCCCGGTATTTCTGGGAAGCCATTAAAATCCGTTATCCAGAGTATTGCTTTTACAAAGACTGGGAGGATATATATGCTGAAAATTAGATTACAGGGTACTTTAAAGGACATTCAATGGTTTCGCCGTATTTTGGAAAAGCATAAGGAATTGGATGTCCTGGAAGTATCTGATGCTTACGCAAATAAAGGAACAAGTAAATATTTTCGTGTTTATGTAGAAGTAGAAGAAAAACAGTAAATCGGAGGAAGGTATATGTGTAAAGTAATTGCTATTGCAAATCAGAAGGGCGGAGTAGCCAAAACAACGACAACCATCAATCTGGGAGCCGGATTGACAAAGAATGGGAAAAAAGTAGTGCTGGTAGATGCAGATCCGCAGGGACATTTGACAATGGGACTGGGATTTCCCAAAAATCTCAAAGTGACTTTAAAGAGTATGATGGAAAATATCATCATGGGGCTGGAGTTTGACCCAAAGGAAGCAGTTTTACACCATGAAGAAGGGATGGATCTGATTCCGTCCAATAAATTGCTTGCCGGAATGGATATGTCCTTATTTACTGTTGAGGATAGGGAAAAAGTACTGAAAGAGTATCTGGAACTGCTGAAGGATGAATATGATTATATTCTGATTGACTGTATGCCATCATTGGGAATGCTGACAATCAATGCATTAAGTGCAGCGGACAGTGTTCTGATACCGGTACAGCCACAATATTATGCGGCAGATGGACTTATGGAATTACTGAAAGTGGTAAAAGGAATCCACCAGAGATTTAATCCGGAATTGCAGATAGAAGGTATTTTGTTCACAATGGATAATTGCCGTTACAACAATGCAAAGAGAAATAAGCAGGCGATAATAAGCACATATGGAGATGATATTAAGATTTTTGAGCAGACAATTCCAAGAACAGAAAGTCTTGCAGAAACAGCATCTGAAGGTGTAAGTATATTTGCTTATGATGGAAAAAGCAAAGGGGCAGACAGTTACAGGGAACTGGTTCAGGAGGTGTTGAAACATGCGTAGACCGAAAAAAGAGATTCAGCTTACCTCTTATGATGAGTTATTGGGATTGGAAGAAGCACCGGAAAAGAGTATGAACCAGGTTGTGGAAATAGAACTGGAAAAGCTCCATCCTTTTAAAAATCATCCATTTCGTGTGAGCGATGATGAAAAAATGGCTGAGACAGTAGAGAGTATTAAAAACTACGGTGTTTTAAATCCTGCTCTGGTAAGACCCCGATCAGAAGGTGGATATGAACTGATTTCTGGACACAGGAGAAAAAGAGGATGTGAACTGTGTGGTAAGACAACTATGCCAGTCCTTGTCCGAAACTATACAGATGATGAAGCTGTCATAATTATGGTCGATTCCAACATTCAGCGTGAAAATATTCTGCCAAGTGAAAAGGCCCATGCCTATAAGATGAAATATGATGCTATGAAACACCAGGGAAGTAAAGGCGAAAAATATACGGCAGATATGGTTGGTGAAACAGCCGGGGACAGTGGAAGAACTGTGCAGAGATATATCCGTCTGGCTTCATTATCAGATGGACTGTTGGAGTATGTGGATGAGAATAAAATCCCTATGATAGTGGGAGAAAAATTGTCTTATCTGAAACCACAGGAACAGGAATGGCTTTTGGAAGGAATTGTCAACAGTAATATCTTTCCGACAAAACAACAGGCAGAACAATTAAAGGAATGCAGTGCAAATGGAAAATTAACTCAGGGTTATATCTATGCCGTTTTATTGAAAAAAGAAAACAGTAAAATCAATGTAACAATTCCGGCAAAAAAAATCGGCAATTATTTTCCAGAGACATATTCTAAAGAACAGATAGAAGAAGTCATTTTTATGCTTTTGGATAAGTGGAAAGAAAA
>OOCY01001359.1_pt1 | contig 11985 bp, 10 predicted proteins | sample 1671291 | NCBI WGS metagenome assembly OOCY01 (sample SAMN06348141, study PRJEB24527) | human gut metagenome | biome: human gut; feature: ankylosing spondylitis patient; material: feces | host: Homo sapiens | place: China | collected 2015-10 | reverse complement strand
TGCATTTCGGTGCCGATTGCGATTTTGTTTGTTGTAATGCAGAGATATTATACAGATGGGCTTTCAGGAGCCGTCAAAGGATGATTTGTGGAGCAGCCGATGAGGGGTCGGCTGCTCTATTTGTGTGTGGGGGGGAGGGACGGATCTGGCTCCGGCGCCGTGGCACCTGCCGCACAGACGGGCGCGGTGGCATCGGCGGGCGGATGATGACGTGTGGGAGGCGGTGGATTGAGGAACCGAGGCTATTCGACAGGAAATCTGATGATTTCCCGTCTCAGAGCCTCTTGACTTCCGGCCTGGATGGCCGTCCGTCATCCTCAATCCACCGCCTCCCACGTGTGCATCATCCGCATGCCGCCGATGCCAATGCGCCTGTCTGCGCGGCAGGTGCCACGACGCCGGAGCCAGATCCTGGGGTTGGAGGACGGGAGGAGTGGTCTGGATCTGCCCGGAGGGCAGATCGGCGTGAGATTGTTGTGTGTGGAAGGGGAGAGTGTGTTGGAGGACGGGGAGAGGGGCTGGATTCGCCTGGAGGGCGAATCGGCGTGAGTTTGTTGACTGGTGCAAAGTTTGGAGATAGAATGAAAAAAAATATTTTCGGAGTTTTTTGTGCTTGATTTTATGAAAACAGAAAAGTTTCGGGAAGATATTGTGTGAAATTTGGAGGTTTTTGGGTATGGATAGGATTCGACTGAATGCTTCGGAGTGGATGGATTTCCGGAGTGGAGAAAAGAAGTGTTTTTTGCTGACAAACGGACTGGGAGGTTATTGTTCGCTGACGGTGATGGGGAATGCGGCGAGGAATGATCAGGCGCTGTTAATGGGAGCATTGAAGGCGCCTACGGTGCGGGAGCATCTGATTTCGAATGTCTGGGAGACGTTGGAGGTGGATGGAGAGGAAACGGAGCTGTTTTCACAGGAGTTTGTGAATCGGACGCAGAATGTGGAGGGGTTTCGGTTTCTGGAAGGATTTGAGATGGGGAGTCTGCCGGTATGGTTTTACCGGGTGAAGGGGATTGAAATTGAGAAGACGATTGGGATGGTTCAGGGGGAGAATACGGTTCTTGTCCGGTATCGGGTGAGAAGTGGGAAGAAGGGGAGTTTTTCGGTTCGGCCGGTGATGCGGTTTGCGGCGAAGGGAGAGCAGCTGCAGGAGGGGCAGAATTTTGCGGTGGACCGGAAGTGCATTGCGAGTAATGGTGTGATTCTTTCTTATGGAACGAATGGGGAGCTTCAGATGGAGAAGGAGAGGATCTGGAGGGATTTGTTTTTTGAGCAGGATGCGCGGGATGGAAGAGATGGCATCGGAAGTGCTGTCGTGAATCACCGGATTCGGTTTGAGATGACGGGAGACGGCAGGGAGCAGGTCTTTTTTGTTGTGTATAGTCTCGCGGATGATGTGGATAAGTGGGATGAGGAAAGGATTGCGCTGTGGATAGAAGGGGAAGAGAAGCGGCAGGAGGCGATTGCGGAAAAGTCCGGGATTTCTGATCCGGTGGGAAAGCGGCTGGCGGTGAGTGCGAGTCAGTATATTACGGAACGGGCATCGACAGGTGGGAAGAGTATTATGGCTGGTTTTCCTTATTTTGCGGACTGGGGGCGGGATACGATGATTTCGCTGCCGGGGTGCACGCTGGCAATTGGGGAGTATGAGGAGTGTAAGAGCATTCTTCGGACTTTTATGGCATATACAAAAGAAGGACTGATGCCGAACCTGTTTCCGGAGGGGGATGCGCTTCCGATGTATAATACGGTGGATGCGGCCCTTTTGTTTTTGGATGTGGTGTATGAGTATTACCTTGAAACAGGAGATCTGGAGTTTGTGTGCGAGGCGTTTCCGGTGATGGAGGATATTGTGTTCTGGTATCAGAAGGGAACGGATTTCCATATTAAAATGGACAGTGACGGGCTGATTATGGCCGGGGGCGGTCTGGAACAGGTGACGTGGATGGATGTGCGGATTGACAAGGAGCTGCCGACACCGCGTCACGGGAAGCCGGTGGAGATTAATGCGTACTGGTATAATGGTCTGAGGATTCTGGAAGAGCTGGCGCCGTTTGTCGGAAAGGATGGATCGGTGTATGGGAAGCTTGCGGGGCAGGTGAAGAAGAGTTTTCTCGAAAAGTTCTGGATGGAAGAGGAAGGATATCTGAAGGATGTGCTGAACGGCACGTATGAAGAGAAGCAGTTCCGATGCAATCAGGTCTTTGTGCTGGCGCTTCCGTTTCAGATGGTGAGTCAGAAGCAGGGGCAGCGGATCTTACAGGCGGTCAAAGAAAAGCTGTATACGACAGCAGGACTGCGGTCATTGGAGATGGAGGATCCGGCGTTTCATCCATGGATCGGCGGAAGCCAGCCGGAGCGTGACAGGGCATATCATCAGGGGACAGTCTGGGGATTTCCGCTTGGGGCGTATTTCCGTGCGGTGCTGAACTATTTCCCGAAGGAGGGAAAACAGGAAGTGCGCCGCGGACTGGACCGTCTTGCGAGCTGGATGCAGGAAGGATGTCTGTTTCATCTGGCGGAGATTTATGATGGTGCGGCGCCGGTGATGTCGAAGGGCTGCTATGCGCAGGCGTGGAGTGTCGGAGAGATTCTGCGGGTTTACAAAGAAATGGAGGGAAAGAAGATGAATGCGGTGGTGAAAAGAACGCCGGCGGAGTGGAAAAGCTTTTTTGAATCGGAAGAATTTGTGGAAAACTTTACGTACGAAGGAGATGACCTCGGTGTCTCGGTGAGAAAGAGCAGGGAATGTGATGAAAACTGGCAGATGCCGAAAAAGGATGAGCAGTTTGTGACAGAGTGGAAGCTCTGGGCGCCGACAGTAATGGAGGTTTCACTGGAACTGTTTTCCTGCGGCAGCAGCCGTGAGCGCGGGGACCGAAAAATAGCCTCGATTGCGATGACGCGCGGCGAAAAGGGTGTCTGGAGCTGTGCAATGCAGGGAGCCTGGTATGGAACGTATTATACGTATCATATCCTGCACTCGGATGGTGTCTTTGATACGACAGATCCGTACGGCGTGGCTTCCGGTATTGATTCGGAGCGGAGCATGGTGGTGAATCTTGCAGAGACGGACCCGGCAGGCTGGGAGCAGGATGAAAGACCGGAAATCCGGCCGGAGGATCGTTGTGTGTATGAGCTTCATGTGAAAGATTTTTCGAGTGATCCGCATTCCGGTATTTCGGATAAACACCGTGGAAAGTTTCTGGCGTTTACGGAAGAAGGCACGACGCTGAACGGCGACGGGATTCATGCGACGGGGTTCGATTACCTGAAATCGCTTGGCATTTCTCATGTGCATCTGCTTCCTGTTTTCGATTTTGGCAGTGTGCCGGAAGATGATGCGGAAGCGTTCAACTGGGGATATGACCCGGTGCAGTACAATGTGCCGGAGGGATCCTATGCAACCGATCCGTTCCACGGGGAGGTACGTATCCGGGAAATGAAGGAAATGGTTCAGGCGCTGCATAAGGCCGGCATCGGTGTGATTATGGATGTGGTATACAATCATACGTACAATCTCGATTCGCCGCTTCAGAAAACAGTTCCTTATTATTATTACCGTGAATGGGAGGATGGCACGATTTCCAATGGCTCCGACTGTGGAAACGAGACGGCAAGTGAAAGGGAGATGTTCCGCCGCTTTATGGTTCACTCGGTTTGTTACTGGGCGAAGGAATATCATATCGACGGTTTCCGCTTCGATCTGATGGCACTGCATGACACGGAGACCATGAATGCGATCCGCACAGCTCTGAACCGGATGCCGCGCGGCGAGGAGATTCTGGTTTACGGTGAACCGTGGAAAGCAGCGGCAAGCGCAATGCAGGAGGGATATTTTCCGTCGGATAAACAGAATATCGGAAGGCTGATGGATGGCATTTCCATGTTCTGCGACGATACGAGAGATTCGATCAAGGGAAGCGTTTTTATTGCCGCAGAGGGAGGCTATGTCAATGGAAAAGAGCGTCTTTCCGCAGGAATACTTTCTGCGACAGATGGCTGGATGGACGGAAAAGGAGCCTACGAGCCGCGCAATGCGAGCCAGCTGATTCCGTATGTGTCGGCACATGATAATTATACACTGTGGGATAAATTAAAACTGTCCGATCCGAAGCGGAAGGAGGATGCGGAGCCGGATTTTGACAAGATGGATGAGCGGACGCTTTCGATGAACCGTCTGGCGGCGGGCATTGTGATGACCTGCAAGGGAATGCCGTTTTTCCAGGCGGGTGAGGAATTTGCGCGCACGAAGCATGGCGAAGGAAACAGCTTCAAATCGTCGTGGCAGCTCAACAAAATTGACTGGACACGCGCCTTAGAGCAGGAAGAGCTGGTGGACTATTACCGTGGTCTTCTCGCTCTGCGCCGAAAATTTCAGGCATACGGAACGTGCGAGCCGGACTGTAAAAAGACATTTTTCCGTGAAAACCAGATCGCAGGTTACGAACTGGAATACCCGAATGGCCGCGCAGTCTGCGTCTTCTACAATCCATGGGAAAAAGAAGCTTTGCAGAAACTCCCGGAAGGAAACTGGAAACTGCTCTGCGATGGAAAACGCTGTGCAGAGGATGGAGCAGAGATGAAAGAAAGCATGATGCTTCCGGCAAAATCGATGGTTCTGCTGGCGCGGGAGTAAAATTGTAAATTTTGTCCCTTTTTGTCGGAATGCTGTCTGCGGAAACGGGCATCGATCATTCTGCCAAGCGGCGAGCGGGAATCAATTGTTTTTCGTTTAACAGAAAAATGCACTGTGGAATTGTCCGACGACGTTCCACAGTGCATTTTTATGTTTATGTGAGCAATGAGTCAGGATCTGTGCTTACATGAGATCCTGGCGGTATCTAAGAGTTCGGATCATTATTCGTCCACAACTTCCAGTACATCCATCGGGCAGGCTTTCGCGCAGATACCGCAGGCGATACATTTGGAAGCCGGATTTCCCTCGGTTTTTACGATCAGGCCAAATGGACAGGCCTTCGCACAGGCTCCGCATCCCGTACATTTTTTCTTGTTGATCATGTAAACGCCCTTCGGGTTCTGGGTGATGGCGCCTTCCGGACAGGCCTCGGCACATTTACCGCACTGCGGACAGGCGATCGGGCGAACAGACTTTTTCTCTACGATCTGCAGACATGCCTTGTCCGGATCAAATACCTTATAAAATGCCTCAGAACATGCTCCCACACAGGCAAGACAAGCCATACAGGTGCTGCCTTTTTTTACTTTCAGTTTTTTCATTTTGTTTTATCCTCCGCTTAAAGATGTTGTTTTTCCTATTTTACCATTTTTGAACTTTTTTCTCAATGATATTTCCGGAATTTGCCATCTTTTTCCTGCTTGCGGTTTTGCTTCCGTTTCGCATGGCTTTGCACAGATACAAAAAATCTTAAGAAAGCAGACGGAAAAAAAGCAGTTTTTCTTCGGAAAATATACAAAAAGAAAAATCGGAAATTTGTTATGATGAAAAGGAAGAATGTACTCTCAATCATCTCACAAAATCAGGCACAGAAAGATTTTGGGAGTACACCATAAGATCGGGAGGGGGATTTTTCATGATCCGTGAAAACAATACACTGGAATGGCAAGAGATAGCAGAACAAAAAAGAATGACACAAAGAAGGATAATACAAAGAAGAGAAAGAGCACGGAGACGAAAAAGAAAGGTATGGCGGATCCGCGGGCTGCTATTGCTGTTCGGCTGTCTTCTGTTTTTGGGCGGTGTGCGGCGCTTCCGGCAGAATCCGATCCAACGGTATGCGAAAGCAAACGGCATTTCAATGGATCAGTACCCGGAGGAGCTGTTGTCGCTTTACGAGAGAAACAATGAGACGGAGACGTTCGTCGAAGAATATCCGTTGAAAAAAGAGGAGGAGCCGGAGATTGACCTGAGCGACCTGTCATCCGCATCGGAGGTTCCGCTTCTCTTGCAGTGGGATCAGAGATGGGGCTATCACCGATATGCCGGTGAAGTGATGGGATTAAGCGGCTGCGGACCGACAGCACTTTCCATGGTTGCCATTTTCATGACTGGCGATATCACAAAAAATCCGCGCTGGGTCGCCGATTTTGCCTCACAGAACGGCTATGCCGTAGACGGCAGCGGAACCGCCTGGTCTCTGATGCTGGAAGGAGCCCGGCAGATCGGCCTTTCCAGCAAAGAAATCCCTGTGGAACGGGAACGGGTGGAAAACAACCTGCAGGCCGGAAACCCCATCATTGCCCTGATGGGACCCGGGGAGTTTACCAGCAACGGTCATTTTATCGTTCTTACCGGATTGCAGAATGGCAGACTGAAAATCAACGACCCAAACAGCAGAAAAAATTCCGAAAAAACCTGGGATATCGATCAGGTGCTGGAACAGACAAAAGCGGTATGGGTATATTACAAATAATAAAATAGAAGACATACCCATCAAAGCCTCCGAATACACTGTAAAAACAGCGTCTTCGGAGGCTTTTTGTGAGGGACTATATCGAAGAGCGTGCTGTGGAGACAGCAATTTACATGATTGAGACGAAAGCGACCGTACGGCAGACGGCGAAAAAATTCGGAGTGAGCAAAAGTACCGTGCATAAGGATCTGACATCACGTCTGGTACAGGTGAATCCGGGTCTGGCGGCAGAGGCGAGGAAAATTCTGGATGTGAACAAGTCTGAACGCCACATTCGCGGCGGCATGGCAACGAGAGAAAAATATCTGCATCAGAAGCAGAAGTGAACGAAAGTGAACCAAAGAAGCTCTTTCCTAATCGCCCTAAATAGGGTATGATAGAGAAAGAAAACTTACGAAAACAGAGGGAATTTTATGAACGATTATATCCTGGAAGTCTGTGTGGACTCGGCGGAGTCGGCGCTTGCGGCGGCAAAAGGCGGGGCAAGCCGGCTGGAGCTGTGTCAGAATCTGGTGATCGGCGGAACAACTCCGGGTTCGAAGCTGTTTGAGGTGATCCGCAGACAGACAACCATTCCGATTCATGCACTGATCCGCCCGCGGTTCGGGGATTTCTGCTACACCCCATATGAATTAGAAGAAATTTGCGAGGAAGTTGCGATGTATCGCGAACTCGGTGCAGAGGGCGTTGTGATCGGCGTGCTGAAAGAGGATGGAACAATGAATATGACAGCGATGGAACAGCTGATGGAGGCGGCAAACGGCATGTCTGTGACGCTGCACCGCGCGTTCGATGTCTGCCGCGATCCGAAAGAAGCGCTTGAGCAGGCGGTATCGCTCGGTATGAACACCATTCTCACCTCCGGTCAGCAGAACAGTGCGGTAAAAGGAGCAGAGCTTCTCGCCGAACTGCAGCGCCAGGCGGCGGGACGCATCCGTATTCAGGCGGGCGGCGGTATTTGCGCGGATGCGATCCGCGAGCTGTATCTGAAAACCGGCGTGACCGCCTACCACATGTCCGGAAAAATCGAACTGGCGAGCCCGATGCAGTATCGGAAAGAAAATGTGAACATGGGACTTCCATCCTTAAGCGAATACACCCTCTACCGCACCGATGTTAAAGCCGTGCGCAGCGCGAGAGCGGTACTGGAAGAACTTTAAGAAAATAAAAAAAGAAAAGAAAAGGACATAACATTATTATGAAAGCAAATACCATCAGCGGCCAGCGGCAGTATGCGTTCGTCAGCCAGTTTAACTACATCCGCGAAGCCGGAACGAAAGGCGAAGAAAAAGCAGCCTGCCGGATCGAAAAAGAACTTTCTGAAATCGCAGAAAAATGGGGGCAGGGCGAATTGCAGATCCGCCGCGAGCCGTTCGAGATTGAGACATGGCAGGTTGACGAAGCTGTCTTTACGGTCACAGAGCCATATGAGAAAACATACACCGTCCGCGGCTGCTTCGCGGCAGCCAATACCGCTCCGGAAGGCATGGAGGCACCATTCCTCTACGTAGAAAACGGCGACCCGGTCAGCCTTTCCCATGCAGAAGGGAAAATCGTCCTGATCAACGGCGGTGCCAATGCAGAAAACTATGAAAAACTGGAAAAAGCAGGAGCCGTCGGATTTCTGATCCTGACCGGAACGCCGCTGGACAAAGACGAGGACCGCCTGCCGGACTACCGCACCCTGCGCGGCGTAAAAAATCCGAAACTGCCGTGCGCCGTCATTCATTATCTTGATGCGATGGAACTGGTAGAACGGGGAGCGAGCCGTGCACGCCTCGTTTTACAGCAGAAAAAAATCAGGAGAACGTCGAAAAATATCATCCTGCGCATCCCGGGAACCGAGCAGCCAGAGGAAATCCTGACGCTGACGGCTCATTACGATTCCGTTCCGCAGGGACCTGGTGCATACGACAACATGGCGGGCGCAGCGATCATCATGGAGCTGGCACACTACTTCGCCGAAAACCGCCCGAAACGGACACTGGAATGCATCTGGTTCGGCGCGGAGGAGCTGGGTCTCTGCGGAAGCCGGGCGTATGTGAAAGCGCATGAAGCCGAGCTGACGCAGCACCGCTTCAACATGAACGTCGACCTCGCCGGACAGGCCATCGGCGGAACCGTGCTTGGCGTGGCAGCAACGAAAGAGGCATGCGACGCGATCATGGAGCACTTAAAACAGGCGGACAAAGGCGTATCGCTCATCAACAACATCTGGAGCAGCGATTCCAACACCTTCGCATGGAAGGGCATCCCGGCGATGACGCTGAACCGCGATGGTTTCGGCATGCACACCTGCCACGATACGATCGACTGGATCTCCGCCTGGTCACTGAACCGGAGCGCCGGTGTCCTGGGCGAAATCGCCGAGTATCTGGCGGATGCAGAACCATTTCCATTTGAAAGAGAAATCCCGGCAGACTTTGCGGAGAGATTAAAAGCTTATTTTGGAGAATAAAAAGGAGAGAACATCATGAGCAAAAAACCAGTATTAGTCATCATGGCAGCAGGAATGGGAAGCCGTTACGGCGGATTAAAACAGATTGATCCGGTTGACCCGTACGGAAATATGATTATCGACTTTTCCATTTATGATGCAAAACAGGCAGGCTTTGAGAAAGTCATCTTTATCATCAAAAAAGCCATCGACGAGGCATTCCGCGAGGGCATCGGCAAGCGAATTGAGAAATACATGGATGTAGAGTATGCTTACCAGGAACTCGACGTTCTCCCGAAAGGCTACGAAGTGCCGGAAGGCCGCGTCAAACCGTGGGGAACCGGTCATGCGATTCTCTGTGCGGCAGAAGCCATCGACGGCGCACCGTTCGCCGTCATCAATTCCGATGATTATTATGGAAGAACGGCATTCGAGGAGATCTACCGCCAGCTGACAACCGAGCAGGACGGCGCGACCTATCAGTACGCGATGGTTGCCTACGACCTGTACAAAACCCTGACCGACAATGGCCACGTAGCCCGCGGTATCTGCACCGCAGACGACCAGAACCACCTTGTCGGCATTCATGAGCGCACAAGAATCGAAAACCACGGCGGACAGGCCGAATACACCGAGGATGACGGCGCAACCTGGACCGGACTGCCGCAGGGAACGATCGTTTCCATGAACCTCTGGGGCTTCACACCGAGTATCCTGATTGAGCTGAAACGCCGCTTCCTGCCGTTCCTCGAGGATGTATACAAAACTAACCCGTTAAAAGGCGAATACTTCCTGCCGTTCATTGTCGATGAACTGCTGCAGGAGAAAAAAGCGGAAGTCACCGTACTCCGCTCCTATGATAACTGGTACGGCGTAACGTACAAAGAAGACAAAGAAAATGTCATGGCAGCACTGCAGAAATTAAAAGACGAGGGCCGTTATCCGCAGAAACTGTGGGAAGAATAACAAACGAACGGTACTGGGAAATTTTCTCCATGAGAGCATCTTTCGCAATGAAAAGAAATCCTGTATAATGGATGGAAGGAAATGCAAGGAGAATACCAATGGATACCTTATATATTGTAATACCAGCCTATAATGAGTCGGAAAATATCAAAAGAACGATCGAGGAATGGTGTCCCGTCGTGGAGAAGCATAACGGCGGCGGTGCGTCCCGTCTTGTGATCATCAACGACGGAAGCCGCGACGATACGTATGAAATTGCTTCAGCAGAGTGCGAAACCCGCCCGTTGCTCACCGTGCTGACGAAGCCAAACGGCGGCCACGGTTCCACCGTTCTGTACGGCTACCGCTATGCACTTGAAAACGGTGCGGACTATATCTTCCAGACCGATTCCGACGGTCAGACCGATCCGGCGGAGTTCGAAAAGTTCTGGCAGATCCGCGAGGGCTACGACGCCATTTTCGGAAACCGCACAAGCCGCGGCGACGGCTTTTCCCGCGCTGTCGTGGAAAAAGTGCTGTGCGCGGTGCTCTGGACCTATTTCCACGTATCCGTGCCGGATGCAAATGCCCCGTTCCGTCTGATGAAAACAGACTACGTGGCCGAGTATCTGCCGCTGATGCCGGAAAACTACAATCTGCCGAACGCACTGATGACTGCCTTCGGAGCGTATTTTCACCGGAAAATCCGTTTCATCCCGATCAGCTTCAAGCCGCGTCAGGGAGGAACAAATTCCATCAACATCCGTAAAATTGTAAAAATCGGCCGTCAGGCGCTGCACGATTTCTGTGAGATTCAGAAAGCGGCTGCGAAAAAAAGAGGATAAAAAATAATATAAGAGAAGGAACGTATCCCATGTTTCATGAGATACGTTCCTTCTTTTTGTATGCTTATTTTTTATTATGGACCTTATTTTTAATAGAAGCGATGCGATCTTTTCTGATTCATGGAATCCTTTAGTGCCAGAAGTGATTCGATCAGGATCAGAAGCAGGATCACAGCGATCATGACTGCGAGGATCTGATTTGTTCGCTGATGGAACCAGGAGCCGATTCCTGTGTGTGCAGTCTGTGTATTCTCGGTCTGTGCGGCATTTTCAAGAGCTGCAGTTTCCGAAGTAATAATCTGTGCATCCGGGTCTGTTGTTCTGACAGATGGTACAATCTGCGTTGCGGCTGGAAGCTGGCTGGAAGAAGTAACAGCGGATGCGGTAACTTCCGGGTGGATGGTGGAAAGATCAACTTCTTCGTCTTCTGTAACAACTGCGCTGGCAATCGGTTCTGCTGCGATCGGTTCGGATGCAGGAACCTGTTCCGGTGCGGTTTTGGATGCAGGAGCTGTGGTTTCCGGAAGAATATTTTCCTGTGCCGGCTGTTCCGAAGCAGATGGCTGTACCACGGTCGGGGTTTCTGACGGTGCGGATGGCTGTTCCGGAACGGATGGTTCTGGAGCGGCCGGTTCTTCCGGAACTTCCGGTGCAGATGGTTCTTCCGGAAGAGATGGCTCCGGGTCAGTTGCCGGTGTTTCCGGGATTGCGGTACAGTAAACAAGAGAAGTCATCGCCGCCGAAGAATCCGTAATCACAACGGAACCGCCATTGGAAACGGCCTGTCCATTAACATAGAAGGAAATCTGATCCATATCCAGTGTGTAGCCAGGTTCCGTAACCATCGATACGGAGAACGTTCCGTTTACTTCCTCGACCGGTTCGCTGTTCTGATACAGGACATAGGAACCATCATCGGAAAGATATGACATGGTGACCGGTGCATCCATTGTGGAATCCTGAAATGTCAGGGCAGCATCGGTAAAAGCAAGAGCCGCCTGATCGGTGTTCAGATAGAATTCCAGGTCCTGTGCATCGTAATGGGTGAAGTGAATGGTAATTTCACCGGCGTCTGTATTTTCTGCACTTGGAACTGTCTCGGCTGCTGCCGAATACGGAGCGGAAAAAAATAATCCGGCCGCCAGGAGGCCTGCCATTCCGAATCTCAGAATCAAATTTCCTGTGTGTTTTTTCGTTGTCTGTGTGCTGTGTAACATATGACATCCTCCTTTCACCTGATCGGTTTCTAATGTCGGTCTGTTTTATTTTCCTGCGGTAAGTTTCACGTATAAATTGAAAGAAAAATAATTGATAAAATATAAATTTTCTTTCTTTTTTAAGATTATACCATATGTAGAAA